>JADGMW010000026.1_pt7 | contig 56868 bp, 57 predicted proteins | sample 8641801 | NCBI WGS metagenome assembly JADGMW01 (sample SAMN16272018, study PRJNA661076) | feces metagenome | isolation source: fecal sample from diarrhoea affected cattle A | host: Bos taurus | place: South Africa: Lokaleng Village, Mahikeng | collected 2019-09
CTGTCTTCTCGGTGCACTTCCGGCGGACGACCCGCGTGCTCGGGCATAGGCTTGTCCGGTACCGATCCTCACCTCGAGAAAGGCTCGATTGTGCCGAAGCCTCCGGTTCCTGCCGCCGTTGCCGAGTTCCTTGCCCAGCCCAATTACGCCACCATCAGCACGCTGCGGGCCGACGGGCAACCGGTGTCGGTGCCCACCTGGTACATGTACGAGAACGGTCGCATTCTCGTGAACATGGACGAGGGACGAAAGCGGCTCGAATACCTGCGCCACGACCCGCGTGTGAGCCTGTCCGCGATGGATCCCCAGGACTGGATCACCCACGTCAGCATCCAGGGCCGGGTGGTGGAATTCGTCGACGATCCGGATCTGGCCGATATCGACCGCATCTCGACGCACTACACCGGCCGCCCCTACCACCAGCGCGACAGGCGGCGGGTGAGCGCGTGGATCGAGATCGATCATTGGCACGCCTGGGGACGACTCGCGAACGCCTGACCGGTCGCTATCGGGTCGGCGGATGCCGCCTGCACCGCCAGGAGGCTACTTTTCGCAGGCGATGCCGTCCCCGTCCCTGTCCAGGTGGGCTGCATACCCGGGTTCGCCTCTACGGATGGGAGCGGCACCTGCTGCCTTTACCTCGCCGCAGTTCTTGTACGACGCACTCGGTTGCGGCGGAGGCGTGTACTCCGTCGTGGGCGGAGGTGTGTACTCCGCGGTGGGCGGAGGCGTGTATTGCGTTGCCGGGGGCGGGGTGTACGCCGGGGCAGCCGGTGGCGTGTAGTCCGTTGTCGCGCTGGTTGTCGTTTCCACCTGAGGGACCAACGGCACCGGAGCGGGAGCCTCCGAGGTCGTGGTGGGCGCCGGGGTAGTCGTCCGGAGCGTTGTCGTCGTGGTGGGTCGCGCCGTCGTTGTGGTCTGAGCTGCCGAACTGGTCGTCGTAGACACGACCGAGGTGGAATCAGGCGCCGGTTGTTCCTCGCCTACGGCTGCTCCGAGGGCCAACAGCCCCACGAACCCTGCGCCGACCACCCACGGCCACTTCCGGCGCTTCTTTTCCTCGGCCGGCGGGTTGCCCCCTGGATCGACAGAACCGAAGACCTGGGTGGGAGTATCGCTACCTTTCGGCCTGGTTTGCTCCGTCCACCGTTCACCGTCCCAATAGCGGTCGACGGACGGGTCGAAGGGGTCGGGATGCCAGCCGGCAGGAGGATTCATAGTCGATCCGTTCTGAGGAAGTGTGTTCCGTCAGAACGTCGGGGATACCGGTCGGTTTGTTACACCGCAAGCAGGAGCGCCGCCCGTCAGATGACGCCGATCCGCTTCGCGGAGTTGCGCACCTGGAACGCCATCACGATCAGCAGCGCGCCGAACAGGATCGCGTAGATGCCGACGAGGAAGATCAGGCTGAGGATGCCTTCTCCGGGGAAGATGAGAAGGATCAGGCCGAACACCACCGCGAGGACCCCGGCGATCACCGACCAGACCCACCCGGATTCCGGGACCTTCCGGAATCGAAGGCCGCCGACGATGCCGGTGATGCCGTACAGGATGGCGTAGAAGGCGACCACGTACAGCAGGGCGAGCGCGGTGATCCCGGGCCAGACGAGAGCCACGATGCCGGCGACAACCGACACGACAGCCATCGCGAGCCACCACCCCCACCCGGCGAGCGACGCGCGGTCGCGTACCGCGTGGGCACCGAGCACCACCCCGTCGACGATCGCGTAGATCGCGAAGACGATGACCAGTGCCCACACCGTGATGTTCGGCCACGCGAGCGCGACGATGCCGAAGAGCACGGCGAGAATGCCGCGGATGAGGACTACCCACCAGATTTGCTTGAACAGCGACCTGAACGGGTCGGAGGGAGAAACGGGGTTCGCGGACATGGGAACTCCTCGTGATGACACCTCGAAGTCGTGATCTTGGTGTGCTCAGAATAGGCCCGCGGCAGTGGCCGTGACCCGAAAACGGCACCGCTGCATCGCGGGGGGGGGGTGCGGCCCGTTCGCAGAAGGGTCGGTGGCATCGTGAAAACTGATGCGGCAGGATTCGCCGCCCCGACCCCCGGCGGACCTGCGACCGAAAGCGAGGCGAAGTACTGTGTGGCCCGATCATTGGCCGAAGACGACCCAGCGGATCGCGTCCGCGACCGATGCGGCTCTCGTTGCTGCGCGCGCCGGAGCGAGCGAGGTCTTCGGCGATGCACTCGACGATCTGGTCGGGCTGCCGTACGAGACGGTCACCGCGGTCCATGCCGGGATGATGCGGGAGTTGTTCGAAGAACTTCATCCCGACGGCCTGACGGGTGAGGACGTGCAGACCGTTCTCACGCGAGCCGTACGCGACGGTGTGCGATGGCTTCCGTCGATGCAGCCCGACGCGGTGGTCGCGGTGATCACCGGCGCTCTGGGGGTGCAGGACGTCGAGGCGACGGATCCTCGTATCGCGCCGGAGCAGTACCTCACCGCCGGGCTGTTGGTACTGACCGATCTGCTCGCCGCGCGGAAGGCGGCCCCCGGTCCCTGCCTGCGCCGGGCGATCGCGGAGATCGAACGGTCGGAAACGATGGAGATGCCCTGATCTCGCAGCGCCGGATGGGATCACGGCGTGCCGACGACGCGGGTGCCGATCAGGAGAACGTCTGATCTTCGACGTTGCGTGCGATGCGCCGCAGCAGGCCCGTCAGTACCTCGAGTTCGTCCTCACTCAGCCCGTCCAGCATGAGCCGCTCGCTCTGCACCCGCCGCGGTAGTTCCGACTCGACCAGGGCACGGCCGGTATCGGTGAGGGACAACAGCACGACGCGTCCGTCCCGCTCGAGGCGAAGCCGTTCCACGAGTCCGAGTTTCGCGAGTCGCTCGGTGTGCTTGGTGGTGGACGCACCGGAAATGCCGGTGACCGAGGTGACTTCGCTGGCACGCAGCGGATGGGGGCTTCGCGCAAGTGCGCTGAGCACCTCGAATTCGGTGCGTCCGATGCCGCGCGGTTCGAGTTCCCGTTCGAGTCGGGTGAGGGCGAGTGCACCGATGCGGGTGATGCGGCCGATCACGTCGAGGGGTCGGAGATCGAGGTCGGGGTAGAGGTCTTCCCATGCGCGACGGACGCGGTCGACGTAGTCGGGGCGGTCGGAAGACGAGGGCATATGCGCATTCTAACGGCCGGAGCGAATCGCTTCGTAGATAATTTATCCTCAAAGTATTATTGTGGGGGGAATGCGGCGCTCCTCCTCCGGCACGCGTGACAGTCGCGTGCAGCACTCGGTACGCGCGCTGGCCCATTCCGTCTCGCCGTCCGCTTGGCACGACGTGGTCGAAATGCGCCGCGCAGACCCGACTGTCGCGATCGCGATACGCGTCGGTCTCGCGACGCTCATCGCGCTCGTCGGTGGTGGATTGCTCGGATACAGCGAGGTCGCAGGTTTTGCGGCGCTCGGATCGCTGTGCTGTGCCTTCCTTCGCCACGAGCCGTACCCGCGGATGGCGGGAAAGCTCGCGTGTATCGGAGCGTGTGTCGTCGCATACACGTTCGCCGGTGCGGTGCTCGGCGCGCTCGGACTCTCGATATGGCTCCAGATCGCGGTGCTGTCGGTGGCGGCAGGACTGGCCTATCTATTCCTGTCCGCATTCAGGATGACGGGCCCGGGACCCGTCATCCTGATCTTCGCCGCCGCCGGCGCGGCAGGTTTCGCCCACACCGGTTCCGACGTGCGGATCGCCACCGCCGCGGCCGCGATGGGCGCACTGGTCGGCTGGATCGTCGCGCTGCTCCCGGCGCTCTGGAATCCACACGGGCCGGCGCGCGTCGCCGTCGCGCGTGCCCTCGCGGCGACCGCTGCTCTCGAGACCGAGGGTGAAGCAGCCGTGTCCGCCGCCCGCGCGGCGGCCACGCGGGCGCGGGAAGTGATCGCGCTCGGCAGCCGCAGGGATTCACACACCGCCGAACTGCTGGCACTCGTGGGCGCCGCGGAAGCAGTGATCGACAGCGGGCCACACGACACCCTCGCGGGACGCCGCGCCGACTTCGTCCGATTCGAGGCGGAACTGCGGAAGACGCGCCCCACCATCGATATTCCTCGCGAGGACATCTCGGCCGTGCCGGACCTCGAGCGCCCCCGGGGTTTCGTCCGTGAGGGAGCGCTGCTCCTGCGAGACCGGGCGCTGTTCATCGGCGCGTGCCGCGTCCTGGCAGCTTCGGCACTCGCGGGAGGCTTCGCGGCGGCCGTCGGGTTGGAGCATCCGCTGTGGGCGACGATGGGCGCGATGGCCGCCCTGCAGGGCGTCAATTACCGGCACACCGTCGCCCGTGCGATTCAACGTCTGCTCGGCAACGTCGTCGGGGCTCTCATCGCGGCGGCGGTGCTGGTACTCGATCTCGGTTATTGGCCGGTCGTCGCGGTCATCGTGCTGCTCCAGACGATCACCGAGTTGTTCGTCACCCGCAATTACGCCGTCGCAAGCATCTTCGTCACCGCAATGGCGCTGTTACTCACCGGAATCGGCGAACCACTCGGTGCCGATATCGCGCTCAGTCGAGTCGGGGACACCCTCATCGGCGTGGTGGTGGGTGTAGTCGTCGCCGCGGTGACCATCCACCGCGACGATCGACATCACCTGACTTCCTGATCAGGAGTGCGCTGCCTCGAACCGCTCGAGGATGTGCGACGGAATGCGGCCCCGCGAACTGACGTCGAACCCTTCGTTGCGGGCCCAGTGCCGGATCGCCGCCAGTTGTTCCGGGGAGCGGGTGGACGGAATGGTCTTGCGCTTGCGGGCCGCCCGTGGCCGGGACGGCTTGATCACCCGTTCCGTGACATCGGCGCGCGCGGCCGGTGTGCGTGCGCCGGGGGGCTTCTTCAGCCACGGACGTAGAACGGCCCAGAACTTGTCCGCGTTGGCCGGCCGGAGGTCGATTTCGTACTCCACGTCGTCCACGGAGATCCGAAACGATTGCGCCAGACCATCGGCGATGGGTTGACCGTCGATGTCGTCGAAATACTCGACGCGCACTTTCTGCGCCACGCTATTCTCCTTGTCCCCGAAATGTTGCAAACGCGACGCTAGTTGTTACTCCCGGGTACGTACAACTCGCGCACATAAAGTGCGACTCGCTCGACGAGATGAGTGAAGAAATATTCGGGTTCCGTACCGACCACGATGTCGGCATCGGGTTCTCGTCCCCAGATTCCCGACCAGTCGGCGACCGTCGTGCCCCGAGTGATCCGCCCGTCGAGTTCGACATCGACGGTGGCGGGTCGTGTCACGAAGGGGACGGTGCCGAGTGCCACCGCCGCGGCGAACGGATCGTGCACGTGGGCGAGGTATCCCAGGTTCTGGTCTCGATGGAACTCCATGTAGAACCGCAACGCATCGGACAGGTGGCGTACGACAGGAACGGACGCCCGTGATCGCCGGCCGCGGGGATCGTCCGGCGACAAGTCTTCTCCGGGAACACTTCCCGCGAGCTCTGCGATCCGGGCGATGTGCGCGGGATGCATCTCGATCGACTCGGTCGTATCCAACGGGCAGAGCAGCGGACGCCGCTCGGGGGCGAGTCCCGCGAAGGCATCGAACACGACTTTCGCGGCCTCGGGATCGACCGCGACGTTCCACTCCGAAGTCGGCGTGGTGTTGCCCGGGTGATTGAAGCAACCTCCCATCACGACCAGTCGGCGGAGCCGGGTGAGAACACCGGGGTCGAGACGCACAGCGAGAGCGAGGTTCGTCAGCGGTCCGGTGACGAGTCCGGTCAGTTCCCCGGGCCGCTCGCGCGTGAGTTCGACCCAGGCTTCGGCAGCGGAGCGTGCCGAGGGGTCGCGCGTCGGCGCAGGCAGTTCCGCGTAACCGACACCGCGGGGGCCGTGCGTATCCTCGGTCGTCATCAACGGTGCGACGAGGGGCACCGCCGATCCCACCGCGACTTCGATATCCGGGCGGCCGCACACCTCCAGCCACGCAAGGGTATTCGTCGCCACCTGGTGCACCGGGACATTTCCCGCGGTGCACAGGACTGCGGCGATCTCCGCTTCCGGGCTCGCCAGCAGGTACAGCAGGGCGAGGGCGTCGTCGATGCCGGTGTCGACATCGACGAGCAGTGGGATCGGTGCCCGGGCCGTATCTACCTCGTGTGCGCGCACGCGCTCATCTTCGCCCATCGCTTTCGGTGCCACCTCCGGGGGCGTCCCCGGTGAACGGGCTCACACCTGCACTTGCGAGAATCCGGGAATGCCCCAACGCCCGGAACGTGGATTCTTCACCGAAGCCGACGGTATCTACACGCCGACGAAATATGCGGCCAGTCCGTGGTCGGACACCATGCTCAACGGGCCGTGTGTGAGCGGGCTGATCGCCCGGGAACTCGAGAATGCGCACGCGCCGGACGGATTCGTGCCGGCGCGCTTCACTCTCGATCTGTTCGCACCGGTCCGCAACGAGCCGATCACCTTCACCACGACCCGGGTGCGGGACGGGAACCGGATTCGGGTCGCCGACGCAAGCCTGATCCAGGGCGGGAAGGTGTCCGCACGGGCAACGGTCGTGTACCTGCGGCGGTCGGAGCAGCCTCCGGGATCGGTCTGGACCCGCGACGAGCATCCGGAGCCACCACGGGAAGTACTCGATTCCCCTCCGGCCACGGACACCTACTCCTGGTACAGCAGTGACGGGCGGTGGTCGAGGGGGCGGTCGGAACACCAGAATGCGGATCGCAAACGCCTGTGGTCGAGGCAGCTCCCGGTGATCGTCGGGGAAGAACAGTCGCCCTTCGTCAACACCGCGATGGTCGGTGAGGGAACGAGTTTCGTGACCAACTGGGGCGACAAGGGTGTCGGATTCATCAACGCCGACGTGACGCTGGCGTTGTCGCGCCTCCCCGAAGGTCTCGAAGTGGGTGTGGAGGCGGACAATCACATCGGCACCGACGGGGTCGCGGTGGGCACGGCCGTGCTGTTCGACAGGCTCGGTCCGTTCGGGACCGGGGTGGTCACCGCGCTGGCCAATGCGCACCGGCAGGTCGACTTCGGCTGACCCGCTCAGCTCCGTCCGGTTCGGCGTCCGTCCCCATGATCGGGATTGCTGCCGGGCCCGTTCGGGCCGGGCGCGTTCCTCGGATCGGTGATCCGAGATCGAATAGCGGCGTTTGTCCGAAACAGGTGGACCGGGCTAGCCTTGATCCTCATGAAAAAACCGGCTGGCTTCATGGTCTCTGCGTTCACCGCTGTCACGATGGCCGTAGGTCTCCTCGTCGGTACGGCCACGTCCACTGCCCAGGCGCGCCCCGCTTCCGCCTGCGCGCCCCGCGTGGACGCCGGGGTCATGGCGGAAATAGCGGACATATCGGCACCCGAGAACAACCGGACCCTGCAGGACGCTCGCGACAACGTCACCGAGATCGCCGAGCTGTGGGGTGACGCGGGAGACCCGCGCGGCGGATTCGCGGTCGTCTACAAGGAGATCCTCGACACCACCGTCCCCTCGATCGAGCGCGGCGACTACGACGATTCGCAGTGGGCCGAGGACCTCGCCGTGGACTTCGTGCAGCGCTACCTGGCAGGCGTGCACGCGCATGCGACGGGCGAGCCGGTGCCCGCGCCGTGGGAGCTCTACTACCGGACCGCGACGGACTGCGAGCACTCCGGCGGTCGTGTGGCCACCAGCGGGATGAGCGCGCATCTGCTGCTCGACCTGCCCGCCGCGCTCGCCGCGGTCGATACCCCGGCTGAGCGGTGGGACGACTTCAACCGGTACGGCGAGGTCCTCGGCACGGCGACGCCGAACATCATCCGCGAGATCGAGGCCGACTACGGAACCGATCTCAGCGAACTCTTCTCGGTGTCGATCGTGGGCGACGTCATCGGGAGTGAGCGTGCCGCCGGGATCTTCTTCCAGACGGTGCGCGCGGTGGCATGGGCCAGCAGCCGGGCACTGATGTCCCCGGCCACGGAGGGCGCGGGCGAGGCCGCGATGTGGGCCGAGTGGCACGCCTCGGAGGTCGTTCTCGACACCGCGGAAGCCATCGGGATCTTCTGACCGGCCGAGCGCCGGCAGTGCGACCGCGGGGCGGTCACCCGAGGTGGGTCACCACGACCCGCACCGTCCCGTACACGGCGGTCCCCGCCGTGACGAGCGCGAAGATCGCGATCCAGATCCCGGCCGGTATCCGGGTGAGCCCCCGCAACTGATCGGCGTCCGAGCCGCGCCCGCGACCCTGCCGGTGGGTGCGTGCCAGTTCCAGAACCGGACGCGTCGCGCCGAGGAGCAGAATCCAGGTGATCAGATACGCGGCTGCGTAGCGGACCACGGGATCACCGAAGTAGGCGGCCGCACCGACCAGGGCGCCGGCGAGAACCACCGAGATGAACCCGTAGAGGTTGCGGATCAGCAGCAGCAGGACCGCGAGCGCTGCGAGGATCGACCACAGCACCGCGGCGGGACGATCGAGGGTCAGCAGCGTCGCGGCCGCGAAGCCCAGGACGGCGGGGCCGGTGTACCCGGCGAAGGTCGTCGCGATCATTCCGGGTCCGCGGGGGTTTCCGGAGGACACCATCACACCGGAGGTGTCGCTGTGCAGCCGGATCCCGGAGAGTTTCCGCCCGACGAGAGCGGCGACGAGCGCGTGGGAGCCCTCGTGCGCCTGCGTGATGACATGCCGGGTCTTGAGCCACAGCGGCCGCACCCACACCAGCGCAAGGGCGATGACCGCGGTACCGACCACCAGCCATGACGGAGCCGGCTCATCGACCGTGGAGACGGCCTGCCACGCGGACTGCACCGCATTCGTGAAGGAATCGAGGGTGGACGCCACCGGTCACCTTTCCGTGTCGGGCCGCCGAGTGCGGCCCCGTCGAACTGTCGGGGAGGACGGACGCGTCATCGTACGGTGCGCGCGGAGGGCAATGCGCCCGTCGATAACCTGGGAGCCATGCTCAACCCTCGCACCACGCAGATCCGTGCGGGTATCGCCGATTCGTGGGCCGTCGGCCTCGGCCTCGTCCCCCTCGGACTCGCGTTCGGCGTGGTGCTCACGCAGGGCGGGTTCGAGTGGTGGTGGGCGCCGGTCTTCTCCACCGTGATCTACGCGGGGTCGATGGAGTTCCTCGCGATCGGTCTGATCGGCGCCGTGACGCCCCTTGCGTCGATCGCCGCCGCGACGCTGCTGGTCAATTTCCGTCATGTCTTCTACGGACTGTCGTTTCCGCTGCACCGGATCCGCAGTCGTATCGGACGGCTCTACGGCGTCTACGCGCTCACCGACGAGTCGTACGCGATCGTCGCGCCCAAGGCACGCGACGACCTGTCCGGCACCCGGATCCTCACCGTGCAAGTGGTGTGCCAGATCGTGTGGGTCGCGTCGGGCACGGTCGGTGCGCTGATCGGAGCGGTGCTGCCCGCCGGACTGGAGGGTCTCGAGTTCGCCCTCACCGCGTTGTTCGCGGTGCTCGCGATCGATGCGTTCCGTGCGAACCGGGACGTGCCCGCGCCCGTGATCGCGCTGGTGTGCGGTCTCGTGGCGATGCTGGTCGCGAAAGAGCAGATGCTGGTGATCGGCCTGACGCTGTTCGTCGCGGCGCTGTTCGTCCGGTTCGTCTACCGGAATGCGACGACCCGTGCCTGACTCGGTGCCGGGTGCCGGATACGTATTCACCGCGTTGTTGGTGATGTTCGCGGTGACCGTGGCGCTGCGCGCGGCGCCTTTCGTGGCGTTGTCCGCTTTGCGGGACTCGGCCTTCGTCGGCTTTCTCGGCCGCACGATGCCCGCGGGGGTCATGGTGATCCTGGTGATGTACACACTGCGTGACGTCGGGCAGACGACGTGGCTGCCCGCGACCGTCGGCCTGGCGGGAACCGTCGCGGTGCACGTGTGGCGCCGCAACGCCGCTCTCAGCACGGTGGTGGGGACAGGTCTCTATCTGGTCGCGTCCACCGTGTGGGGCTGAGCCTCCTGCTGCGCCGCCGGTACGTCTTCGGACACTCCGGATTCTTCGGCCAGTGCCGGGCGGCGGCTGCGCGCCGCGATCACCGCGGCGACGAACACCGCGATGGCTGCGAGGCACTGCGACGTGCCGAGTACTTCGAGAAGGAGTTGTTCCACCCATCCTCGCGACGCCGCGTCGCGCAGCAGGTGGTTGGGCCCGGCGAGGAAGACCAGGGTGGCGGGGAGCAGGACGGGCCACCAGGAGCGATACCGGGGTGCGACGAGAAGCGGCACGAGGAACAGCGCGTACACCCAGTGATGGGTGACCGCGATGGGTGCGGCGAGCAGCGACGCGAGGCCGACGAGCGCGAGCGCCACCACGGGTTCGTCCGCGCGGAGGAAGCGGTAGGCGGCCCACGCGGTGGCGGCCACGATCAGCGCGGCGCCGGCCAGCCACAGGGCTTTGCTGAGGCCCTCGGACAAGTCGAATCGCGCGATGAGGCCGGTCAGTGCCTGATTCCGGAAGAATCCGGGGTCGCCCGCACGATCGGTCGCGAAGAATTCCTCGGTCCAGAAGAAGACGGTCGACTCGGGCCGCAGCCAGTAGCCGAACGCGACGGTCGCGATGAACGCGCCGAACGCGCGCGCTACCGACGGCAGATCCCGGCGCAGCAACAGGAGCAGGCCGAATGCTGCCGGAGTGACCTTGATCGCGGCGGCCAGGGCGATACCCACACCGCGGAAGCGCTTGGGGATGACCCCGAGGACGTCGGCGACGACGAGCGCCATCAGCACGATGTTGATTTGGCCGAACGCGAAGTTCGAGCGGAACGGTTCGAGGAAGAGGACGACACCGAGCGTGGCCGACGCGATCAGGCCGGCGTGACCGATGTCCAGGCGACGGTAGATCACCTGCAGCATCCACCACACGAGTGCGATGAGTCCGGCCGTCCACACCACCTGCAGCACGGCGCTGCTCACCAGAGCCATCGGAGCGAAGAGGAAGGCCGCGAACGGTGGGTAGATGAACCGGAACCCGGAATGACTGAAGAAGCCCTCGGTGTAGAGCGGTGTGTGGTGGAGGAAAGCCCAGCCGGCGTCGCGGAATACGTCGAGGTCCATGAGGTATTCGGTGGTCGCGTCACGCATATAGCCCCACACCGCCAGGACCGAGACCACGAGACCCACCGCGATCAACGCGGATTGCACAGGTCGGGAGCGGACTTCGGTCAACAGCACGGGCGGGTACCTCCGGGTCGGAAACAGATGTGGCTACGTTACACAATCGTTGTAATTTCCGTGGAGGGACGAGAAGCATGGTCCCGCAGCCGCTTTGGCATACCCTGTTCGCCGGCTTCTAAATGTGATCTCTCTCACGACTGAGACGTCCGGAGAATATTCAGCTTTCTAGAAATAACGCTAGATAGGCGAATATTCTCCGGACGTGGGTCACGTCCCGCTGATCTCGTTCGGCGTGTGTGGAAGGGAACCGGTGCGAATGTCGCCGGAAACGAGGTCCACCGCGTGGAGCGAGTCGGTCGCGGGATCGGTGACGAACGCGGTGCGTCCGCTCACCGAGAGCGCCGGTCGCGGCGTCTGCCAGTCCTCGGGTTCGGTCCACTGTGCGAGGACGTCCATGCGGCGGATCGTCTCCCCCGATTCCGGATCGAGCACGTGGAGGGCTCCGTCGGTGCCCAGTACGACCGCTTCACCGTCGGGGCCGCGGCCGAGCGAGCGGAAGGTGTAACTCGTGCCCAGGTCCACCAGCCGGATCTCGGCGGTACGGGTGTCTACGAGCGCAACGGTTTCGGGCCGTTCGAGGTCTGCATCCGGATCGGTCTTGTAGTCGCCCAGTACGACGGGGGAGGCCGGAGATCCGGCCTGGTTGCCGATACGGCCGTAGTCGTCAGGGCTCGTGGCTTTGGTAAAAGTGCCGTTACGGTAGATCATCATGCCGTCCTGGCACCCGAAGACGATGGTCTCGCCCTCCGCTACGGCTTCGCCGTGTACGCCGGGGCATTCTTCGGTGCGGGCAATCTCGCGCCTGCTCGAATCGAGAAGTGCTATGCCCGTGCGAGAATCACTGTCTCCGAGCGTGACGAGAAGCGATCCGTCCGCGAGTGCGACCGCGACCCCGTGGTGTGCGTGTGGGGCGGTGTAGGACTCGGAGTCGGTAACGCCTTCTGTAGCAGCGAGACCGGAAGGATCGATCAACTCGGCCCGTCCGGTGGCGTCGTCGAACAGTGCTGTCGTACCCCCGTGGGCGACAACGTGTCCCGGTTTCCCGGCGGGGAAGACCGTCTCGGTGAGCGCGGCAGGGCCGGAGTAGTGGTGGCGGTGGTCGCCGTGGCGCTCCGACCAACTGCCGGTATCGAGCGCCCGGAACCCGCCCTCCGTGGAGATCATGACGTGGCGGCCGTCGCCTGCGGGGGCGAGCCGGGTGAATCCGCCGAGCGGGACGTCGTCCACCACGGTCAAGTTCGTTTCGTCGACGATCAGGACCCCGCCGTCGTAGGTGAGCGCGAGACGCGGTTCGGCGGCGGAGACCTCGGCCGGGGCCTGCTCGGGTCCGCTGCCGGGCTCCTGCGCAGGAGCGGGGGCAGGCGCCGAGCATCCGGCGGCCAGTGCGGCGGAGAGCGCGACCGTGAGCGCGATTCCGCGCGGAGAGGGAGTTTTCATGGGTACAGAAATATCCCGTAATGAAAATGGATGTCAAAGTCGGTTATGCGTACATCTGCATTCGGCTCTCTACGACACGCGCTAGAGCAACCCAGAAACAGCTGCGCAGCTCGTTACCATCGACCGATGGATCCGGTCCGCAACCCGTACGCCCCCGGCGCGGGGCAGCGCCCGCCCGAACTCGCCGGCCGAGAGAAGCAACTCGCGGCGTTCGACGTCGTTCTCGAGCGCATCTCCCGCGGCCGGCCCGAACGCAGCGTCGTGCTCACCGGTCTGCGCGGTGTCGGGAAAACCGTTCTGCTCAATCACCTGCGCTCCGCTGCCATAGCCAAGAGCTGGGGTACGGGCAAGATCGAGGCGCGCCCGGACCAGGGTTTGCGACGCCCGCTGTCGTCTGCCCTGCACATGGCGGTGCGTGAGATCGCGGCCGCACATCCGGATCCCGAATCCGTCGACCACTTCCTCGGTGTACTCAAATCTTTCGCTTTGCGCGCCACAGCGGACAAAGGGATGCGCGAACGCTGGCAGCCCGGAATCGACGCACCGGCGGTGAAAGGTCGCGCCGATTCCGGTGACATCGAGATCGACCTGGTCGAACTGCTCGTGGACGCCGCCGGCCTCGCTCGGGACGTCGGGGTGGGAATCGCCTTGTTCATCGACGAGATGCAAGACCTCGGTCCGGACGACGTGTCGGCGATCTGCGGTGCGTGCCACGAATTGAGTCAGGACACCGCTCCGCTGATCGTCGTGGGAGCCGGACTGCCGCACCTGCCGGCCGTGTTGTCCGCGTCCAAGTCGTACTCCGAACGATTGTTCACCTACCACCGGATCGGCCGCCTCGACCGGGATGCCGCCGATCACGCACTCATTGCGCCCGCCCAGCGAGAAGACGTCGAATTCACCAGGGACGCACTGGATCTGTTGTACGAAACGGCAGACGGTTATCCGTATTTCGTCCAGGCATACGGGAAAGCCACCTGGGATCTGGCCGCGGACAGCCCGATCACCGCAGCGGACGTACGGGTCGCGGCCCCCACCGCGGAAGAAGAACTGGCCGTAGGGTTTTTCGGTTCGCGGTACGAGCGGGCCACTCCGGCCGAGCGTGAATACATGCGAGCCATGGCGGACCTGTCGGGCGACGACGGACCCATCGCAACGTCCAAGATCGCCGCCGAACTCGGCCGCAAGCCGGCCTCACTGTCTCCCGCGCGCGACGGATTGATCAAGAAAGGCCTGATCTATTCCGCCGAAAGAGGTTTCATCGGTTTCACGGTGCCGCACTTCGGACGGTATCTCCGCAGTCAAACCGACTGAGCCGGACCCGGACCGCGACACCTCCTCGGGCTATTCGTCCACCCACTCGACAGTCGCCTCGAGGGTGGCGCGATCGGTGCGGCAGGTATTGGCCGGGTGTGCTTCGTCGGCGTACCCGAACGACACCGCGCACACGATGTCGCGGTCGTCGCCGATGCCCAATTCGCGATGCAATGCTGTCGATGCCATCGGCACCGCGGCTTGCGGTACCGCAGCAATCCCGAGCGACTCCGCCGCGAGAAGCAGGTTCGACACGTAACCACCGCAATCGACGGCGCCGTACACACCGAGCGCCTTGTCGGTGCTGACGACGGCGACGTGTGGCGCCCCGAAGAACAGGAAGTTCTCGAGCATCTGCTCGCCGCGTCGCGCGTAATCGTCGCGCGCGATCCCCAGCGCGTTGTAGAGCGCATACCCGGCGTTGCGCCGGCGCTCGGCGTACTCCCCGCGATACTCGGCGGGACCCGGGATGTCCGGATCCATGGCTCCCGACGCGGCCTGCGTGTACACCGCGTCCCGCAACCGATCGGTCGCGGTGCCGCTGGTGAGGTGGACGCGCCAGGGTTGCGAGTTGCACCACGATGCCGTCCGCTGAGCCATCCCGAGCATCCGCTCGATGTCGTCGCGCGGGACCTGCTTGGACAGAAAGGCGCGGCAGCTGTAGCGGGAGTCGAGAAGGTTCGACAACACGTCGGCAGAACTCGTCATTCGATCACCTTCGCATACCGGCCGGGCCGCGGTACCCGACGGTATCTTCCGCCTCGCGCGGATCGGCCTCTCGTGGATCAGCGAGCAGCGACCGGGACCGCCACCTCGTTGCGACGCCGAAACGGAACCGTCCAGGGCGGGTCGTAGAACCATGCCACCGGTGGGCCGGTAGCGAGCCACTCCGTCGCCTCCAGCGTTCTCAGCAACTCGGCGGTGCGCTCCGCCACCGCGGCGCGGCTGCGGTCGCCGCTGAACTGCAGCACCGCCATCGTCTCGTCGTGGATCTCGACGAGTTCCACGGACCGGTCCTCGGGGTCGGGCAGGTCCTCCATGGCCCACTTCGCCGGCATGAAGAACCGGATGACCGACGAGTCGTCCGAGGCTCCGGCCTGGGATACGGGCGCGGTCATCGCGATCGTCGACTTGCCTCTGTTCGAGCCGAAGATGTAGCCGGCCAGACGCCGGAATCCCACGTCGCGGGCACGTTCCTCGTCGCCGTGCACCGTGGTCTCGGCAGCGATACGACGGCCGTACCTGCGGACTTCGAGCCCGTGAGTCGTCGCCTGGACTTCGTACCGCGGTTCCTCGGTGCCGGTGCGGATCCCGACCGCCGAGCCGACGCCCTTCGCCGCGCCGGTCACCATGTTCACCACTCGCATATCGGTCTCCCGTCGGAGTGTTCCGCCTCAGACCTCCACGGTAGGCGCGGTGGTCATCCCGGTGGGCCGTTCATCTCGACGAGAAACTTGCGGCGCCCGGTCGTCTCGGCGGGTGTACCGCTTTCTAGTGCAATTCCGAGACTGCCGGATAATCGCCGATCAGACGACATCCTCCTCGTCGCCGGGTGTGACCCGGCGCAGACCGCGATACGCGTCCGCGGGACTGCGGTGCCCTCCGACCACGGCCGCTACCTCTGCCGCGATGGGCATCTGGATTCCGGCCTCGCGAGCCAACTCCATGACGGTGGGCGCCGTCTTCACTCCCTCGGCGACCTGCCCGAGTTCGGCGACCGCCTCATCGACGCTGAGCCCGCGCGCCAGCGCTTCGCCGAGCCTCCGGTTGCGGGAGGCCGGACTGGTACACGTGGCGATCAGATCCCCCATACCGGTGAGGCCGGCGAACGTCCGGGCGTTGGCGCCCATCGCTTCCCCGAGGCGCGTCATCTCGGCGAGGCCGCGCGACAGGACCATCGCGCGCGTGTTGTCACCGACGCGCAGTCCCTCCGCCATGCCCGCCGCGATCGCCACGATGTTCTTGAGGATTCCGCCGAGTTCGCAGCCGAGGACGTCGGTGTTGCGATAGACCCGGAACAGCGTGGATGCGAACAGGGGCTGGAGAGCCGTGCCGACGGAGTCGTCCTGCATCGCCACGACCGAGGCGGCAGCCTTGCCGTCCGCAATTTCGCTCGCGATGTTCGGACCGGAAAGCAACCCGACGGGATGGCCGGGGAGGCACGCGCTGATCACCTGCGTGGGCCGCAACCGCGTCCCGGGTTCCAGCCCTTTCGCAAGAGAAACGATCGGTACCCACGCTCGGAGTTCGTGGACGAGCGGCTCGAGTGTCGAGCGCACAGCGTACGACGGCACCCCCACGACGAGCACGTCCGCTTCGTGGGCGGCCTCGTCGATGTCCGCGGTGGCACGCAGGGTGTCCGGAAGTTTCCGGTCGCCCAGGTAGCGGTGGTTGCGGTGATCGACGTTGATCTCGTCGGCGGTTTCCTTGTTCCGCGACCACAAGAGCGTCGGCGTGTTCTTCGCGGCGAGACCGGCGACGGTCGTGCCCCACGAACCCGAGCCGAGAACGACTACGCGAACCGGACGTGCCATCGGTGAATTCCTCTCGTCCAGATACGGGCGTACCGGTCAGACTGTCATGCCGTGGCGCCTCTCGGTTGTTGTTCCCGGACGCAGACGAGACGAACCACCTCGACGCGATTTTTCCGGCCGTGGTCCCGACGGTGCGGGACGTGGCAGGATATCCCCGTGACCGGGAAACCCGACACAGCACAGCGTCTGCGCGACCTCGCGCTGTTGCGGCGGGTTCGTGATCGGATCGACCGCGAATACGCACAGCCTCTGGACGTCGAGGCCTTGGCCCGCGGGGTGAATATCTCGGCCGGGCACCTCAGCAGGCAATTCCGGATCGCCTACGGTGAATCGCCGTACTCGTATCTCATGACGCGTCGTATCGAGCGCGCGATGGCTCTGCTCCGTCGTGGCGATCGCACCGTCACCGAGGTCTGTTTCGAGGTGGGCTTTTCTTCTCTGGGGACCTTCAGTACGCGCTTCACCGAATTGGTCGGTGTCCCTCCGAGCACATACCGGCGGGAGGCGGCACTCGCGACGGACGGCATGCCGTCGTGCGTGGCCAAACAGGTCACACGACCGATCAGAAATCGAGAAGCATCGGCGGCCGCATCCGACTTACGGTGATCGTCATGGACATCAACATTCATCACACCTTCCTTCCCCACTCGGATCCGGACGCTTCGCTGGCGTTCTATCGCGACACTCTCGGCTTCGAGGTTCGTAACGACGTCGGCTACGGCGGGATGCGGTGGATCACGGTCGGCTCCGCCGACGGCACCGGTCCCTCCGTCGTCCTGTACCCGCCCACCGCCGACCCCGGAATCACCGAAGACGAGGGCCGCACCATCGCCGAGATGATGGCGAAAGGAACCTTCGCCTCGATCATCTTGTCCACCGCAGATCTCGACGGGACCTTCGCGCGTCTGCAGGACGGCGACACGGAGATCGTGCAAGAGCCGATGGACCAGCCGTACGGGGTTCGTGACTGTGCCCTCCGCGACCCCGCCGGCAACATGGTTCGCATCCAGGAATCGAGCTGACACGCCGGCAATCCCGGTGGCAAAGTCGTCGAACCCGAACCCGAACTCCGCGCAGCGTACGGCAGTAAGGATGCGGACTTGATTCGCTGATACGGCGAGTGGTTCCGTCACGCGGGGGGCCAGCGGCCGGTGATCATCTCGGTCATCTCGTTCACCCAGGTGTCGTCGAGGGCGGCGTCCCGGCGGATCAAGATACGGAAAATCGCGGTCCCCGCGACCACCTCCACGAGCATGGGTAGTTGGTCGTCGTCGCGACGCTCCTGACCGAAGCGAGACTCGAATGCGGTCAGATTCCCGGCCAATCGCGCGATCATCATGTTGTGCAATTCCGGGTCGGCAACGGTGTCGGCGATCAGACCCGGCAATGCCGATCGCACCTCGGGGCGGTCGAAGATGACCCGGATCGTCTCGACCAGAACCCTGATTTCGTTGCGGATATCTCCCGAATCGTCCGGCATGGTAATCGTTTCGGCAGAAAGCACTGCCTCGTGGACAAGTTGCGCCTTGCCCGACCATCGCCGGTAGATGGCAGCGGTGGTGGTCCCGGCGCGCGCGGCGATCGCCGACAACGACAACGCGGAATAGCCCGTCTCGAGAATCAATTCGCGGGTGGCGGCAATGATCGAGGCATCAATCCTGCTGTCGCGCGGCCGTCCCGGCGACGGCTGCGCAGACCTCTTGCCATCCTTTGGGCTTTCTGCTGTCATGACTGCATCATATTTCCAATACGATCTGCATCGTATTTGAGGGAGTGCCTGTGAACTTGAGCCCGCTCGACGAGTTTCCGATCCATCAGGCACCTGCGCCGTTGACGTGGCCGACCATGTCCGATCGAAACTTCTACGACCGGTCGTATTTCAACGTGCTCGATCGGGAGGGCCGCTTCATGGCGCTCACCGGAGTCGGCTACTACCCGCGCCTCGGCGTGAAAGACGCCTACTTCGTCGTCCGCCGCGGCGATATGCAGACCGCGCTTCACCTCAGTGACGCCATCGACGACGACCGCCTTCACCAGAACGTCAACGGGTACTGTCTCGAAGTCGTCGAGCCACTGCAGCAGCTGCACCTGACACTGGCACAGACCGAGGGTATTTCCGCAGACCTCACCTGGCGCGGGCTGTTTCCTGCTGCGCTGGAGAAGCCGCACGAGATGCTCACCGAGCGGCGAGTGACCTTGCAGGCGTGTCGCTTCGCCCAGGTCGGGTCCTGGGAGGGGTGGATCGACGTCGACGGCGAACGGCTCGAAGTCGGTCATGACACCAGCGTGGCGAGCCGTGACCGATCGTGGGGGATCAGACCTGTCGGTGAGGCCGAGCCAGCCGGTCGGCCAGACGCTTCGTTCGCCGGAATGTGGTGGCTCTACCTACCTCTGGCCTTCGACGACTATCAACTCTTCTTGATCCTGCAAGAGGATTCCGACGGCCACCGCAGCCTCTACGACTGCACGCGCCGCTGGCGGGACGGGCGCGTCGAACAACTCGACGGAGTGCGCGCCACCATCGACTACCGGACCGGAACCAGGATTCCCCGGGGCGCCCACGTCGAGTTCATGAACCGTGCAGGGGACCGAATTCAGCTGGATGTCGAATCGAAGTTGTTCGCGCCTATTGCTTTCGGGTCGGGGTACGGGGGCGACTCCTCGTGGGCACACGGCAGCTGGAAGGGCGGCCCCTTCGCCGAACGCGTCAGCTTCGACCTCACGGACCCGGAGGTGATGGCCCGAGCGCCCTTCAGTCTCATCGACCACGTCGGCAAAGCTGTGTGCACCGAAGCCGACGGGACGGTCCGCGAAGGTGCGGGCTTGTTCGAGCACGGTGTGATCGGCCCGCACCACCCGTCGGGCTTCTCCGACTGGACAGACGTCGCGGATCAGGCGCCGCTTCAGTGAAGATCATGACAGCCCTGTTCGGGCCCACGGATGCGGTCGAGCGCGCGCAAGTGCTCCAGGAAGCCGGTGCATCCGGTGTCTTCACCTTCGAGGGACCGTTCGACGTGTTCACACCTCTGGTGTTGGCGTCGTCGGTCAAGGGTCTCGACCTGATGTCGAACGTCGCGATCGCATTCCCCCGCAATCCGATTCAACTTGCCCACCAGGCAAACGATCTGCAACTGCTCAGCGAGGGGCGCTTCATCCTGGGTCTGGGCACACAGGTGCGGGCGCAGATCGAGAAGCGCTACGGCACACAGTTCGATCATCCGGTCGCGCGAATGAAGGAATTGGTGGGGGCGTTGCGCGCGATCTTCGCGACGTGGAACGAGGGGGAGCCACTGGACTTCCGCGGTGAGTTCTACCGCCATACCTTGATGACACCGACCTTCGTGCCCGGACCGAACCCGTTCGGTCCGCCGCCGATCTATCTCGGCGCGCTCGGGCCTCGGCTGACCAAAGCCACCGCAGAAGTGGCCGACGGTCTGTTGGTGATGCCTTTCGGATCGAAGCGGTTCCTGCACGAGACGACGCTGCCGGCCGTTCGCGACGGGCTGGCGGCTGCCGGCCGCAGCGAGGACGACTTCGAGGTGGTGCCCGAGGTCATCGTGTCGGTGGGTACCGGACGGGACGACGACCATGCCTCGACCCGGATGCTGCTGGCGTTCTACGGCTCCACCCCGGCCTACCGGCCGGTGCTCGACGCCCACGGCTGGGGCGATCTGCAACCCGAACTCAACGCAATGTCCAAGCAGGGCCGCTGGCGGGAGATGGCCTCGTTGATCGACGACGACATACTGCACACCATCGCCGCGTGCGGTACCCCGAAAGAGGTCGCCGCGCACATCCGTGATCGCGTCGACGGTGTGTCGGACCGGATTTGCCTGTATCAACCGGGTCCTATCGAGGTCGAGGCGCTCGCCGAAATCGTCGACGCATTGGGGGGATCACCATGCCCCTGAACGCAATCGAATTCGACGAGGTCACCGATGACCGCTACGGCGGCAAAGCAGCCGGACTCGCGCAGTTGCGCCGCCTCGGACTTCCGGTACCGGTGGGATTCGTCATTGCTGATGCTACCGAGTGGGTCAGCATCGATGATGTGGGGGAATGTTTCTCGCGCATGGCCGCAGTCGGTGCTGTACCAGTGGCTGTCAGGTCCTCGGCAGTCGGGGAAGACGGCGACGACCAGTCGTTCGCCGGACAATACGACACCGTGCTGGGCGTGAACTCCGTCGATGACTTCGCCGCGGCCGTGCAGAGGTGCGCTGCCTCCGTGCGTTCGCGACGCGCCGCGGCCTACAGCGGCCAACCCACGGCCACCATGCATCTGGTGGTGCAGCAGATGGTGGACGCGCGCGCCGCCGGGGTTGTGTTCACCGCCGATCCGGCGACCGGCCGGCGCGACCTCACGGTGATCGACGCCGTCGCCGGTCTCGGTGAAGCGCTCGTCGACGGTACGGCGTCCTCAGACCACATCGTCCTGGATTCGGACGGTAACCCGGCCGTCCGCGATGTCGGCGAGGTGCCGGTCCTGTCGCCGGACGAGGTCGCCGATATCAGGTCCGGCGCCCTGCGTGCTGCGCAACATTGGGGCAGGCCGATGGATCTCGAGTGGGCCATCGACCGATCCGGCACACTGTGGTGGCTGCAGGCTCGACCGATCACCACCCTGCCCGGCGATCTGGCCGAGATGGATTCGCCTCTCGCGGGTGCAGACCACGTGTACACGCGCTGCAACATCGGCGAGATGATGCCGGGTGCATTCTGCCCGTTGACCGCATCGGTCTCCGGCTTTGCCATCGACTACGCGATGCAGATGACGCAGGTGGTGGCGCGGGCACAGCAGAGTTACGAGAAGCCATGGCTACAGGTGGGTTACTTCCATGGCCACATGTTTCTGAACCTGACCGAGGGGACAGCTCTGAGCTCCGGACTCCTGGGCAATTCGTTGGAGCAGTTCTCCACCTCGATCTGCGGGCGGGTGGTTGACGAGCTGAAGCCGAAACCCCCGAAACCTTTTGTGCACAGGTTGATCAACACGGTCCGGCTCACCACGTATGCGTTGTCCGCCGGCCCCGCGATTCGGCGCCTCGAAGACCAGATCGCCGCGTTTCAGATCCCGACCAGCGACGACCCACGACGCGTGATGGGCCAGTTGGAATCCGGCGTGCAGCAGTATTGCGACATCACGCTGACACATGTGCGGTCGTCATCGCGCGCGGCGGTTGCGGCCAACATTCTCGAAAGTGTCCTGATGAGAAAAGCGGTGAAGAACGGACGAAGCGAGGACGAGGGTCGTGCCGAGGCAACCCGGCTCATGGCCGGAGCCTCCGATGTCGAGAGCGCGATGATGCTCGTGGAGCTCGACGCGGTGGTACGCGCCATAGCCGCCACCGAGGGGGTCGCCGAGCAGTTCTCGGCAGCAGAGCCGGACGCCGCGGTCAACGAGCTGCAGTCCACACGAAGCGCCGCAGGCACAGCGTTGCGACAGTTCTTGACCCGTCACGGTCACCGCGGATACCGCGAGTTGTGCATGCGTGACCCCTCCTGGGCCGAGGATCCCGAAGGCCTGGGCGCGATGATGCAGGTGATGGTCCGTTCGGCGCTCGATCCGACTCGTCGTGAATCGGGAAGCACCCACGTCGAAGCACCAAGATCCTTCCCCATCAGGTTTCTTGCCCGGTTGGCACAGGGCGGCGCACGCGGGCGCGAGGAGACGAAATCGAAGATGGCGCTCATGGCGCATGCGCTCAAATTGGGCTACCGCCACCTCGGTGAGGTGCTGGCCGAGACCGGGCGACTGCCCGACTCGGATCTGGTGTTCTTTTTCGACCGTGCCGAATTGACACACGTCGTCGGTTCGGAAGACATCACCGGTCTCGTGCAGAGCGCGCTGAAGCGTCGGGAAGCGCTGGCGTTCCAGAACTCTCTCGAGTTCGACGATGTGTCTGTCGGACGACCGACCCCGCTGATCGCCCGGCCTGCGCCAGGTGTCACCGGTGATGAGATCATCGGCCGACCCGCAAGTCGCGGCACCGTGGAAGGTGTTGTGCGGGTCGCACAATCGATGGTCGATGCGCGCGAGCTGCAGCGGGGAGAGATCCTCGTGACGCCGGTGACCGACGTCGGGTGGACGCCGTACTTCACCGTCATCGCGGCGCTGGTCACCGACATCGGCAGCTCGGTGTCCCACGGCGCTGTGGTGGCCCGCGAATACGGCTTGCCCTGCGTCGTGAACACCTTGGTGGCCACCCGATCGCTCGAGACCGGCGACCGTGTACGCGTGGATGGAGACCGAGGTGTGGTCACCCGTCTCGACCAGTCGTGAATCGGACGCTGAGCGATCACTCACGACCGAGCCCGAGTCACCGGCAACACGAAAGTTGTTGCACCGGGCGGTCATAGGTAAGCATGGCGGCAGCGACCTGGTCTGCCGCTGTGTGCGGCAGGGCGGACCCATGTCGTCGAGGACGAGCAGTCGCGCGGGTTCCCCCGGGTGCACCACACTTTTGCTATACATACGTTAGGCCCTGGTCGAGGACGGATGGAGACCCATGAGCTCTGCCACGCGAAAAAAGCCCGGTTCGTCCCGGACCCACCCCGCCGACAGCCACGACTGGATCCGCGTACACGGCGCACGCGAGAACAATCTTCGGGACATCAGTCTCGAGATCCCGAAACGGCGGTTGACCGTGTTCACGGGTGTCTCGGGCTCCGGAAAGAGTTCGCTGGTGTTCGCCACGATCGCCGCGGAATCGCAGCGGATGATCAACGAGACCTACAGCGCCTTTGTACAGGGCTTCATGCCGACCCTGGCGCGACCCGACGTCGACGTGCTCGAGGGCCTGACCACGGCGATCATCGTCGATCAGGAGCGGATGGGTTCCAACCCTCGTTCCACCGTCGGCACCGCGACCGATGCGAACGCCATGCTGCGCATCCTGTTCAGCCGGCTCGGGAAGCCCCATATCGGCTCGCAGCAGGCGTTCTCCTTCAACGTCGCCTCCATCAGCGGAGCCGGCTCGGTCACCGTGGAGAAGTCCGGAAGAACGGTGAAGGAACGCCGGAGTTTCACCGTCACCGGCGGCATGTGCCCGCGCTGCGAAGGCATGGGCACGGTGTCCGACTTCGACCTGACCGCCCTGTACGACGACAGCAAGTCGCTCGAAGAGGGTGCGCTCACCATCCCGGGTTACACCATGGACGGCTGGTACGGGCGCATATACCGCGGGTGCGGATTCTTCGATCCGAGCAAACCGATCGCGAAGTTCACGAAGAAGCAACTGAACGATCTGCTCTACAAGGAACCCACTCGGATCAAGATCGACGGCATCAACGTGACGTTCGAGGGGCTGATCCCGAAGATCCAGAAGTCGTTCCTGTCCAAGGACCGAGAAGCGATGCAGCCGCACATCCGGGCGTTCGTCGACCGCGCGATCACGTTCCAGACGTGCCCCGAATGCCACGGCACGCGGCTCAACGAAGGAGCCCGATCGTCGAAGATCGACGGCATCAGCATTGCCGACGCCTGTGCGATGCAGATCAGCGATCTCGCCGAGTGGGTTCGCGGGCTCGACGAACCGTCGGTGGCCCCGCTCCTGAAGTCGCTGGGCGACACCCTCGATTCCTTCGTCGGGATCGGCCTGGGATACCTCGCCCTCGACCGCCCCGCGGGCACGCTGTCCGGTGGTGAGGCTCAGCGCACCAAGCTGATTCGTCACCTCGGGTCGTCGCTCACCGATGTCACCTACGTCTTCGACGAACCGACGATCGGCTTGCACCCGCACGACATCGCACGGATGAACGACCTGCTGCTGCAACTGCGCGACAAGGGCAACACCGTACTGGTCGTCGAGCACAAACCGGAGGCGATCGCGATCGCCGACCACGTCGTCGATCTCGGCCCCCGCGCCGGCACAGAAGGCGGCAAGATCGTGTTCGAGGGCACCGTGGAGGAGTTGCGCACGAGCGGCACCCTCACAGGCAAGCACTTCGACGACCGCGCGTCGCTGAAACCGTCCGTCCGTACCTCGACGGGCGCCCTCGAGGTGCGCGGCGCCGACACCCACAACCTCCGCGACGTCGACGTCGACATACCCCTCGGAGTGCTCGTCGTGGTGACCGGCGTTGCCGGATCGGGGAAGAGTTCACTGATCAGCGGGTCGGTCGCTCACCGCGACGGGGTGGTCTCGATCGATCAGGGCGCGATCAAGGGTTCGCGCCGGAGCAACCCGGCGACCTACACCGGACTGCTCGAACCGATCCGTAAGGCGTTCGCCAAGGCGAACGGCGTCAAACCGGGCTTGTTCAGTGCCAATTCCGAAGGGGCATGCCCCAACTGCAACGGTGCCGGAGTCGTGTACTCGGACCTGGCGATGATGGCCGGAGTAGCGGCCCCCTGCGAGGTGTGCGACGGCAAGCGGTTCATGGCGGAGGTGCTCGAGTACAAGTTCGGCGGCAAGGACATCGACGAGGTGCTCACGATGTCGGTCGCGCAGGCCGAGGAGTTCTTCGGTGGTGGCGCGAACGGCTCGTCGCTCCCGGCAGCGCACAAGATTCTCAGGCGTCTCGCGGACGTCGGTCTCGGCTACATCAAGATCGGTCAGCCGCTCACCACACTGTCCGGCGGCGAACGCCAGCGACTCAAGCTCGCGACCCACATGGGCGAAAAGGGCGACGTCTACATCCTGGACGAGCCCACGTCGGGCCTGCACCTCGCCGATGTCGAGAACTTGCTGGGCCTGCTCGACAGGCTCGTGGACTCCGGAAAATCGGTCGTGGTCATCGAGCACCACCAGGCGGTGATGGCCCATGCCGACTGGATCATCGATCTCGGTCCCGGTGCAGGCCACGACGGCGGCCGCATCGTCTTCGAGGGCACACCACGCGAACTCGTCGACGACCGCTCGACGCTCACCGGCAAGCACCTTGCGGAGTACGTCGGTGCGTGAGACCGGCTGCGGCCGTGCGGTTCACTCCTCCTGCCGGAACCGGACTGCGAGTTCGCTGCGTGGGCGGATGCCGAAGTTCGGGTAGACGCGAGTGAGGTGGTCTGCGGGGTCATTGCATCTGCCGCCACGACGACGACAGGACATACTCGGACCATGACTCTCCCGCTGCGCGATGTCTACGCCGAACCCACGCTCGCCGACGTGATCCCGTCGGTACTCGCGTCCGCGGGGGTTCCCGGTGAACGCAACCGCCTCGGCCTCACGGACAGCGCGCACACGGTCGTCCTGCTGGTCGACGGTATGGGATGGGAACTGCTGCGGCGCAACAGGAATGCAGCGCCGTATCTCACCGACCTTCCCGGTCGGCCGATCCGTGCAGGATTCCCCACCACGACCGCGGCGAGCATCGCGTCGCTCGGCACCGGATTGCCGTCCGGGCGCCACGGAATCACCGGATACCAGTCGTACGTCGAGGAAGCCGAGACCGCGGTCAACTGGCTGAGCTGGACGGCCGCGGGGACCTCCCTCGATCAACGCGACACGCTCGTGCCCGAACAGGTCCAGCCCCATCCCACGGCCTTCGAACGCGGAGACGCTGCGGGGCTGGCCGTGACGACCGTCGTTCCCAGGGCGTTCGACGGCAGCGGGCTGACCCGGGCAGTCCTGCGTGGTGGCAGATTCGTCGGGGTGTCCGCCTACGGTGACCTGCTGGCGGAGGTCGTCGCGGCCGCACGCGCCGGCGAGCGGAACCTCGTGTACTGCTATCTCTCGGAAGTGGACACGCTCGGCCACGTCTACGGGCCCGACTCCCAGGCGTGGCTGGCGCAACTGACGGTGGTGGACCGCTTCGTGGAACAACTCGCCGGGGCTTTGCCGGACGGAACCCGGTTGCTCGTCACGGCGGACCACGGGATGGTCGATTCCTCTCGTGGCCGCCGCGTCGATTTCGACCGTCATCGCGGTCTCGAGGAGGACGTCGACGTCGTCGCCGGTGAGCCGCGGTGCCGGCACATTCACACGGGGCGCGTAGACCGGGTCCTCGAACGGTGGGCGAACGAACTCGGCGACGACTTCTGGGTCGGCACCCGCGACGAAGTACTGTCGGCGGGACTGTTCGGACCCGACCCGGACCCTTCCGTCACCGGCCGCATCGGGGACATCGTCGTGATCGGCCGCGACGAGGCGACCGTGATCCGTTCCCACGGCGAGCGGATGCTCTCAGCGCTGCCCGGCCAGCACGGCGCACTCACCGCTGAAGAACTTCTCGTACCTCTTCTCCAGGTCCGGTAACGCCGCAGCACTCGGGCGGTGTGCCACTTACTGTGTTCTCATGCGCACTTCCGCTCCGGTCACGTGGCACGAACGCACGAGCAGGATCGCATCGATCGTCCTGTGGGTTGCCCGACTTCTGTTCAAGCCCCTGCTCACCCTCTGGCCCAGCAACGATTTCGGGATCGCGGTGCTCGGGCGGCTGTCCTGGCTCGTCGACAAGGTCACTCCCACACCGAGAAATGTCCATGTCACGGAGACCGAGCTGGGCGGTGTCCCGGCGGAGCAGATTATGTCGCCGAAACCCGTGGACGATCCGCTCGAGGACGCCACCATCCTGTACTTCCACGGCGGCGGATTCATCTTCTGCGGACCGTCCACCCACCGGCAACTGTGCGTGCAACTAGCGCTCGAATCGGGTGCACCGGTGTATTCGATGGACTACCGACAGGTTCCGGTCGTGCCTGTTGCGGGATCGGTGCAGGACGCGATGAGCGCGTACGAGGCACTGCTCGGCATCGCGGACGACCCGACGCGCATCATCGTCGGAGGAGACTCCGCCGGTGGGTACCTGGCTGCGAAGGTGGCCGAGATCGCGGCACGTCGCGGGCTTCAGCGGCCGGCGGCGGTCATCGGGTATTCGCCACTGCTGAATCTCGATCTCGGCGATCACGACCGGGCCTACATGGTCAGGGATGCGTATCTGCCGATCAAGGCGCTCGACAAACTACGCCCTCGGTGGATCGGGGAGGACGCGATCGAGGGAGAAATGAACCCGGTCGACGCCGACCCCGCACTGTTTCCGCCGATGTTTCTCTGTGCGGCCGAATACGAACTCACCCGCCCCGACGTCGAGATCATGACGCACCGCCTCGCCGAGGCGGGTCGCGTGGTCGAAACCCACCTGTGGCGCGGGCAGGTCCATGCGTGGCCGGTTCTTGCGCGCGCCTTGCCCGAAGCCCTGGAACTCATCACGCTCAGCATTGCGTTCGCACGCCGCGCCGTCGTGGCGCTGGACGACGGTCGCGCCGCCTGAACGCAGGCTAGTGCTTCGTCGTCTTCAGGAGGCGTGGCTGCAACCATTCGACGAGATCGCCGAGCACACGGTCGTTCTCGGGTTCGTTGAACACCTCGTGGAACAACCCGTCGTACAACTTCGACGTCAGGTCCTCCGATCCGGCATGGTCCACAACCACGCGTGCCCCCGCGGGGTCGGCCAATGTGTCGGCGGAGCCGTGAAGCACGAGCAGCGGCAACGTCAGGCCGGGCAGACGCTCCGCGACACTCTCCTCGTTGAGCACGAGGACCCGCGCGAGGCCGGCGGGCACCAAACCGTGATGCACGAGAGGATCCGCGTCGTATGCGGCGACCACCGCGGGATCGCGCGACACCGCTGCGCTGTCGAGTTTCTGCACCGGTACATCAGGGAGAATCCGACCGATCAGCTTTCCGAGTTCCACGACGAGCTTCGGCGTGCCGGACGTGACGACGAGCGCCGGTCCGGACAGCACCAGCGCGGTGAGCCGGTCCTGGTGATCGAGCGCGTACGCGAGTGCGATCGCACCGCCCATGGAATGGCCGAGGAGGAACGTCGGCAGGCCGGGATGGGCCGCGGTCGCGATGTCGAACAGTGCGTCGAGGTCGTCGGTGAAGTCGTTCATGGTGCGCGCGTGCAGTCGCTTGCCGCCGGATCGGCCGTGTCCCCGATGGTCCGGTGCGTACACCACGATGCCGAGTTCGGTGAGCCGTTCGGCGACGTGGTCGTAGCGACGGGCATGCTCACCGAGGCCGTGCGCCAGGACGAGCAGCGCGGTGGGTTCACCGTCCGGCGACCACACGTCGTACACGATTCGAGTGCCGTTTCCGCCGGTGAACGAGGACTCGAGGTGTTGCATGGGGACTCCTGCCGGGTGGTCGACGTGGGGGCCATCGCATCCTTGCACGTGTGTGGCGTGCGTCCCGGGACTCGCCACGGACGAAACGGAGTTACCGGTCGGGAATCAATCCGATTGACGCCCTGTTGTGCATCGGTACCCTGGATGTCGTGATCCAGGCACTCCTCTTCCACTGACGCCCGCCGGCCCGCCCCTTCCCTCGCCCGCGCGACGGGAATCGGAGAAGCGGGCCGTTGCCTGTGTCCCTCGGCCGCTGACCCGGCCGTTCGTCGGAAACCGAGCGACTCCACCCCACCACAGTGGGGACGAGGTGCCCGGTATGCGGAGGAAAACATGACCACCACAATCACACTGCCTCGCCGTTCGCGCGCGCAACTCGGAGCACTCGACGTCCACATCGCCCGCGGCGGCCACCCCGTCCTGCAAGGCGTCGACCTCGCTGTCTCACCCGGCTCCCGGATCGGCGTGGTCGGTGAGAACGGACAGGGAAAGTCCACGCTGCTGCATATTCTCGCGGGCAGCCTCGAACCCGATTCCGGATCCGTTCGACGATTCGGGTCGCTCGGCGTCGCAGAGCAGGAGATGACGGTCAGCGGCGGTCGTACGGTCGGCGACCTGATCGACACCGAACTCGCCGCGGCCCGTGCAGCCCTGCGCGCGCTGGACGACAGTGCCGTCGGGCTGTCCGAGGGCAGGTCGGCTGCCGCGGAGACCTACGCGAAGGCGCTCGAGGCAGCCGAGCAACTCGAGGCCTGGGACGCCGATCGCCGCGTCGATGCGGCCCTGGAGGCACTCGGTGCTGTGACCGATCGGTCCCGGCTCCTGTCCGAGATGTCCGTGGGGCAGCGCTACCGCGTGCGGCTCGCAGCCCTGCTCGGCGCGGAACACGACTTCCTTCTGCTGGACGAGCCCACCAACCACCTCGACGCCGACGGTCTCGACTACCTCACCGAGCGACTGCAACAGACCCGCAGCGGTCTCGTCCTCGTCAGCCACGACCGGGCCTTGCTGTCCGATGTCGCGACTTCGATCCTCGACCTGAACCCGAGCCGGGACGGGCGCCCCCGCCTCTACGGCGGTGGCTACGCCGGTTATCGCGAGGGGCGAAAGGCCGAATACGCGCGATGGGTCGAGGAATACAACCGGCAGGAGGCCGAGCGTGCCCGGCTCACCGGCGAGCTCGAGCACGCCCGGGACAGGCTGATCGACGGCTGGCGACCGGACAAGGGAACGGGAAAACACCAGCGCGCGACCCGCGCTCCCGGCCTGGTTCGATCCGTCCACCGCCGGCAGGACGCGCTCGACGAGCAGGAGATCACGACGCCTGTCCCTCCGCTGCGGTTCACGATGCCCTCACTCGGCGCCGAACTCGACTTGCTCGAGCCCGACGCGCCGCTGATCAGGGCGGAGAAGATCGCGGTCGCGGGCCGGCTCGACCGGCCGGTCTCGCTCGCGGTGCTCGCCGGGTCGCGGCTGATGGTGACGGGACCGAACGGTGCCGGGAAGTCGACGCTTCTCGCCGTGCTCGCACAGACGATCGAGCCGACGTCGGGAACGCTGGTCGTGGACCCGGTGGTGAGGGTCGGGCGACTCGCGCAGGAGTCGGCACCGCCGTCCGGCAAGCGGGTACGCGAGGTGTACGACACCCACATCGGACTCCTCACCGCCCACGGTGTGGTGCCCGAGGACCGCACCGTGCCCCTGGAGGATCTCGGTCTGCTCGACGAGCGGGATCTCGACAAGCGGGTGCGGGATTTGTCGATGGGCCAGCAGCGTCGGCTCGACCTGGCGATGATGCTCGCGACCCGGCCCCACGTTCTGCTGCTCGACGAGCCGACGAACCATCTGTCGATCACCCTCGTGGACGAGATGACCGAGGCCCTGGAGGTCACCGACGCCGCTGTGGTGCTCGCGACCCATGACCGCCAGCTTCGCCGGGACGTTGCGGGGTGGAAGCATCTGAACCTCACGGTGAACCGGGCGGACCGCGAGGTCGCGTGACCGGCGTCAGCTCCCGGCACCGCGTGCGGCGGCCGGAGGGGTGGTCGTCGTGGGCACGATCGAGTGGGCCAGCGCCTGAACGAGAAATTCGAGTTCCGGTGTCGGTGTCGCCCCGCTTCGCAGGACACCGCACACCGGCACGCGCAGCCGGTGGTCGGTCTCGCGCATGAACTTCAGGCCCTTGTGCGGTGTCTCGGCGGCGGTGCCGGCGTAGAGGACCGTCCAGGCCCGTGGGTTGGTGATGACCTCGAGGGTGGCGGTGTGGTCGCTGGCGATCGGGGGACCGAGCCGGACGCGGCGACCGACCTCGACGAACGCGTCCTCGATCACGCGGTGCAGCAGAACCTGGTTGTTCCGGGGTGGCAGCAGCAACGGATAGTGCGCGAGTTCTCCGATGTCCACGGTGGAGAAGGCGGACAGCGGGTGTCTCGTCGAGGTGACGATGACGAGATCCTCGATCCCGAGGCGTATCGCCTCGAGGCCGGGCCGGTCCACGTCGCCGCGGATCAGGGCGAGGTCGGCTTCGCCGGACGCGACAGCGTTGACCCGATCGGTGAAGTCCTTGATGACGAACTCGACGTCGAGGTTGGGGTGGCGCTCGCGTACGCGGGAGATGGCGTCGAGACTCTGCGACGCGAAACTCATGTTCGCCGTGATCCGGATACTTCCCCGCGGCTCGTGCCCGACTTCGAGCGCGCGGGCCTCGAGGCTCAGCACCTCGGCGGCGATGGGCATCAGCCGTACCCCCGCCGGGGTGAGCTTGACCGAGCGCGTCGAGCGCTCGAACAGCTTCGCGCCCACCTCCTGCTCGAGTTTCGCGATCTGGTGACTGATCGCCGACTGGGAGATGAAGCATCGTTCGGCTGCCCTCGAGAAGCTCGTCTCTTCTCCCACGGCGAGGAAGTACCGCAGTTGCCGGAAGTCCATCACGCCCCTACTTATGAGCAGAACAGATAACAGTTCCCCGAATATCCCAGGTTACTGGATACAGGAGGGGTCGGAAACCTAGGTTGGACTAATACATGAACTCGAGTGGAGGTATCGCTGGCGTGGGTGGGACAGGAAAGGAAGAGGCGAACATCATCGACCGGACAGAGGTAGTCATCGTCGGTTCCGGCTTCGGAGCACTGGCGACGGCGAAGAAACTCGCGAAGGCAGGCAAGCCGTTCGTCCTCATCTCGGAGACCACCGAGCACCTGTTCCAGCCTCTGCTCTACCAGGTGGCGACGGGTGTCATCTCGCCCGGCGAGATCGCACCGTCCGTCCGCGCGATCCTCGCGAAGTACCCGCAGGCCGATGTGCGGCTGGGCAGGGTCGTCGACGTGGATCCGGATGCCGGCACCGTCACCTATGAAGCCGGCGGCACTCGGCACACCCTCGGGTACGACCACCTCGTCGCCGCGACCGGTGCCCGCCAGGCGTACTTCGGCCGCGACGAGTTCGCCGACCTGACGTACGCGCTCAAGACCGTCGACGATGCCGAGCGGCTGCGCCGCCAGATCGTCCGCTGCTTCGAGGAAGCGCACACGACCTCCGATCCGGAACATCGGAAGAATCTGCTCAGCTTCATCGTCGTCGGGGCAGGGCCCACCGGCGTCGAGCTCGCCGGCCAGATCAAGGAACTCGCACAGCGCTACTTCGCGGATGCGATCCACAACATCACCGCGGACGACGTCACCGTCACGCTCGTCGAAGGTGCAGACAAGGTGCTCCCGCCGTTCGGCGGCAAGCTGAGCGAGTACTCGAAGGAATCGCTCGAAAAAGCCGGCGTCGAGGTTGTGCTCAACACCCTCGTGACCGACATCGACGAGCACGGCGCGACCCTGTCCACGCCGACCACCGAGGCATCGCGTCGTCTCACCGCCGAGACGATCATCTGGTCCGCCGGCATCCAGGCCAACGACTTCGCCGCAGTGCTCGCCGAGCGCACGCGCTGCGAGACGGTCCGCGGAGGACGGCTCGTGGTCGACGCGGACTTCACGGTGGGCAGCGCCGACAACATCTACGCCATCGGCGACATGGTCACGCTCGACAACCTGCCGGCGCAGTCGCCGTTCGCCATGCAGGGCGGCCGGCACGTCGCCAAGATGATCCTGGGCAAGATCCCGGCCGGCACGCCCTTCAAGTACAAGGACAAGGGCAGCATGGCGATCATCAACCGCTTCCGCGCCATCACGCGGGTCGGGAAGGTCGAACTCACCGGCTTCATCGCGTGGGTGCTGTGGCTGGCCGTGCACCTCGTGTACCTCGTGGGCTTCCGTAATCGCTACATCGCGGTCATGTCGTGGTGCGGGTCCTTCCTGGGCCACCGCCGCCCGCACTTCTACTACGCGCAGGAACCCACGCCGGTCGCTGCTCCTCCGGAGCCGGTGTCCGCGTCGGCGGACGAGGCGGGCACAGAACCCGTGCGCGTGTCCGCGTAGGGACTCGCTCTTCAGGACCCCGGCCGTCGTCACGGCCGGGGTCCTGACTACTTGTGAACCGGGACACATGTGGGCGCGGCGGGATTGAGTTCGCGCACGCACAGCTCTAGAGTCACGTCGAATTGCGCAAAACGGGCGTCGGGGCTCGTTGGGGGGACATGTCGGAGCGCACAGATGCCGGGCGGAACCTGATGAATTCTTCCGAAGTGGCCGTGGCCGAACCTCTTCGCCCACTGTCTGTCTCCGCACGCCGGAGGAACCCGTGAATGCCGGCCCGGCCCCGACGATGACGCCTCGCATCGGTTGCGACGTGGTGACTGTCGCCGACGTAGCCCGGAGCATCGACCTCTTCGGGGATCGGTACCTGCGACGGGTCTTCACACCGCACGAGCTCTCGGTGTGCACCGGGGCAGGCCGCGTTCAGCGACTTGCCGCACGGTTCGCGGCGAAAGAAGCCGTGATGAAAGTGCTCCGCCCGCGCGACGACGCGATTCCGTGGCGCTCCATCGAAATACGCCGTGCGCCGTGGGGCGGATGTGCCGTGCACCTGGACGGTAACGCTGCCGCGCGCGCGTCGGATGAACAGTTGACCGATTTCCAGGTCTCGCTCTCCCACGAGCCCGACTACGCCTTCGCAACCGTGGCCGCGACCCGCACAGCAGTGACAGAAAGAGAACAGGCATGACTGAACAGGCAATCCGCAAGGTGCTCGGAGAGCACGCCAAGCTGTCGGTCGACGCCACAGAACTCGATCTCACTGCGGATCTCTACGAACTGGGACTGACCTCGCACGCGAGCGTCAACGTGATGCTCGCTCTCGAAGACGCATTCGACATCGAGTTTCCCGACGAACTCCTGCGTAAGAGCACCTTTGCGAGCGTCGGTTCCATCCGCTCCGCCCTGACCGAACTGGGTGTCGGGTGAGCGTCGTCGACGCTGCGTTCGGCAGTGCGCCCACACAGTTGTCGTTGCGAGAGCGAGCCGAGATCGTCGGCCGCGACATCGCTGCGGTGTGGGCGGACGAAGTCGATCGCGAAGCCCGGTTCCCTCGTGAGGCCGTCGACGCGCTGCGCGCCCACAAACTGCTCACGTGTGCCGTTCCGGCGGCGCAGGGCGGCGAGGACGCATCGCTGAGCGACCTGTGCGAGATCGCGCGCATCCTGGGCCGTTACTGCGCTTCCACCGCGATGATCTTCGCGATGCACCAGACGCAGATCCTCTCGCTCGTGCGGCATTCGACGCCGGGTGTGGCCGCGTTCGTCGCCGACGCCGCACAGCACGACTACCTCATCGCGTCGGCGACGACCGAACTCGGCACGGGCGGCGACGTGCGCAGTAGCCTCTGCGCAGTCGAGCGCGTCGACGATTCCGTGTCCGTCGTCAAGAACGCCCCGGTCATCTCGTACGGCGAGTACGCCGACGCGGTCCTGGTGACGGCACGCCGTACCACCGACAGCCCGCCGAGCGACCAGGTTCTCGTCGTGTGCCCCCGTGACGGCGTGACTCTCGAGCCGACCGGACCGTGGAACACCCTGGGGTTGCGTGGCACCTGCAGTCCCGGATTCGTCTTGTCCGCAAAGACTTCCGCGGATCTGATAGTGGGTGCGCCGTACTCCGAGATCTCGTCACGGACCATGCTGCCCGTGTCTCACAGCGTGTGGTCGGCCGTGTGGCTGGGAATCGCCGATGCGGCTATGGAGAAGGCCCGCGCGTACGTGCGGTCGGCGGCCCGCAAGCAGCCCGGCGTCACTCCGCCCGGTGCGCTGCGTCTCGCGGAGGCGGCCGCCGCTCACCAGCAGTTCGCCGATCTCGTCTTCTCGGCCGCGGGACGTTTCGACCGGACCACGGCTGCGGAAGCAGGTTCGGCGGAGGCCGAATCGCTGACGGGGATGGGGTTCTCGCTGGCGATGAACAATCTCAAGGTCAGTGCCTCCACCGCCGTCGTCGACCTCGTGAACCGGTCGATGCTGATCTGCGGAATCGCGGGCTACCGGGAAGACGGCCCCTATTCGCTCGGCAGGCACCTGCGTGACGCGCACGGTGCCGCGGTGATGGTCAACAACGACCGCATCATGAACAACTCTGCCCAGATGTCGATCGCATACCGAGGGACGATATGACCAGCACGGCCGTCGGGGACCGCACGGAACTCGAACGGGCACGGCTGGACTTCCAGCAGCAGTTGCTCGCCGCGGGACTGCTCGTCGACACCGCGGTTCCCGGGCTCTACGGCCGCTCCGGCGAATTCGAAGACATCGTCGACGGAATCGACCGGGTCGTGGTCGCGGCCGGCCCGGGCGCGGCGGCGACCCGCCTGCGCTTCCCTCCGGTCTTCCCGCGCACCAGTTTCGAGCGAACCGACTACATCGCCTCGTTCCCGCACCTGACCGGTGCCGTGACGACGTTCGCCGGGACCAACGCCGAACACGCCGAGTTGCTCGCTGCCCGCGCGCGGGGCGAAGCGTGGGATGCCTGGCTCGAACCGGCCGATACCGTCCTGGTCTCGGCGGCATGCCACCCCGCCTACGCGAAGTACAGCGGAACCCTGCGTGAGGGCGGCGAACTGCTCGATGTGTACGGCTACTGTTTCCGGCACGAACCGGCAATCGATCCGGCACGCATGCAGGCGTTCCGCATGCACGAATTCGTGCGTCTGGGCACCGCCGACGACGCCGCGCAGCACCGCGACACCTGGATCGGGCGCGGACTCGAGGTACTGGACTCGCTCGGCCTCGACGCCACCGCGGTGCCGGCCAACGACCCGTTCTTCGGCCGGGCCGGACGCATGCTCGCGGCGAATCAGCGCCACGAGAACCTCAAAACGGAGTTGACGGTGCGGCTCTACGGAGACCTCGACGACGGCACCGCCGTGGTGTCGTGCAACTGCCACCGCGATCACTTCGGGGACACCTTCGGCATCGTCACGCCGGACGGCGAAGTCGCACACAGTGCGTGCGTAGGTTTCGGAATGGAGCGCATCGCGCTGGCGATGCTGCGCACGCACGGCCTTGCCGTCGGCAACTGGCCGGACTCGGTGCGCAACAGGATGTTTCCGTGACCCGACGGCTCATCGACGTCCAGGTCGAGGACTACGTTCCGCATGCGATCCACGGCGCAGACCGGGTGTGGACCGAAACCAACTGCTACGTCGACCTCTGGGTCGAAGTGCTGCACTCGCTCGGACTCGACCCCGTACCGGCCGCGGCGTGTGCCTTCTCCGCGCGCTTCGACGGCAGCCAGTGGACGTTTCTGAAGTTCAAGCCCGAGGACCTGTTCTCCCTGTACGGCATCGAGGTCGCGGAGATGAACGTGTGGCGCCGGCCTATCGAACATCTCGAAGCGAACGCGGATGCAGGTCTGCTGTCGACTGTCGAGGTCGACGCCTTCTGGCTGCCCGACACGGACGGAACCGGTTACCGCCGAGAGCATTCGAAGACGACCATCGTGCCGAACCTCATCGACCGTGAAGCGGAAGTTCTCGAGTACTTCCACAACAGCGGCTACCATCGGCTCGCCGCAGACGACTTCCGCGGTGTGTTCGGGCTCGACGATCCGATTTCCACCTGGCCGCCCTACATCGAGCAGGTGCGGCTCGGTGTCTCGCTTCCGGAATGCGACGCCTTCGACGCTGTCGTGCGCCGCCACCTCCGCCATCGGTCCGTTGCCAACCCGGTGCGCGCGCTCGCCGAGCGCGTCCTCGACGACGTCGACCAGTTGAGCTCGGGCGGGATGGAACTGTTCCACCGGTGGACCTTCGGTGTGCTGCGTCAGTGCGGGGCGAGCGCCGAACTCGCAGCCGACATATGTGAATACATGGAGGACCACGGCTATCCGGGCACAGCAACCGCCGCGCCGGGATTCCGGTCGGTCTCCGAGGGAGCGAAGAGCGTGCAGTTCCGCATGGCCCGTGCCGCCCGCGGACGGACTGTCGATCCCGCCGAACAACTCGGCCTGATGGCGGATGCCTGGGATGCCTCGATCACGACGGCCGCGCGCGCTGCCGGATCTCGCTAGGAACAGCACTCGAGCATGGATCTCCTTGCCCAAGCTCAGTGGGTATGCACCGCTGTGGAGCCAGGTTCCGTCGGCCACCCCGACGAACTCGACGCGCTCGACCAGTGGCTACCGGTATCCGTCCCGGGCACCGCGGCGGGAGCCATCCGCGACGCGAACGGGGTGGACGCGGCACGACAGGCGCAGACCGACGCGAGCGACTGGTGGTTCGTCACCGACGTGCCCGCGCGCGGACGCGGGCCGTGGCGCCTGTCCTTCGACGGCCTCGCCACCCAGGCAGAGATCTGGGTGGGATCGCAGCGTGTCGCGGTATCGGAGTCGATGTTCGTCCCGCTCGTCGTGGTCCTCGACGAACTGCCTCGCTCGGCTCGAATCGCCCTCCGCTTCCCGTCTCTCGACGCGGCACTGAAGACACGGCGGCCCCGTGGCCGGTGGCGCTCGTCGTTGATCTCCGCCCAGGGTCTTCGCTGGTTCCGCACGACACTCCTCGGCCGCGCACCCGTATTCGGTGGGGTGCCCGCTCCGGTCGGGCCCTGGCGGCCGGTCCGACTCCTCGACGGCACCGACCCCGTGACAATCTCCCGTCGCGTCCACACGCATCTGGACGGGAGCGACGGCGTGGTGGAGATCGAAGTCGTGCTCGCCGGACCCGCGGTGACATCGGCCCTCGTCACGGTGGGTGAGCAGGAAGCCCGCGCGGAAATCGTCTCCCGGCAGGACGGTTCGCAACTCGTTCGTGCTCGCGTCGTGGTACCGAAGGCACGCTTGTGGTGGCCGCATACCCACGGGCAACCGGCCGGGTACAGCGTCGACCTGCACCTCGACGGGAAGCCCCTGCACCTCGGGTCGGCAGGCTTCCGCTCCGTTACGGCAAACTACGACGAGGACGGATTCGCGCTGCAGGTCAACGGAATCGACGTGTTCTGTCGCGGCATCGTGTGGACACCCACCGATCCGATCGGGCTGAACGCACCGCAGGAGACACGGCGAGTGCTCGAGCGGTGCGTCGATGCCGGCATCAACATGATCCGGATCCCCGGGACCACGGTGTACGAACGCGACGACTTCTATTCGGACTGTGCAGAACTGGGAATCATGGTGTGGCAGGACGTCATGCTGGCCACGACCGACCCGCCCGACGACGCGGGGTTCCGCACGTTGCTCGAGGAAGAGTTGCGGTCGTTCGCGCTGAGGCACTCGGGCAACCCCGCGCTCGTCGTGCTGTGCGGTGGGAGCGAAACGGAGCAGCAACCGGCCATGCTCGGAGTGCAGCGCCCGGTCATCCGCGCCATCGACGACGTGCTTCCGGCGATCGCGGACGCGGTCGCTCCGGGAGTCGTCTGGGTGTCGTCGTCACCCTCCGCGCCTCCGGGCTCGGACGCACTGCCGATCGATGTGAGTTCCGGTGTGGCGCATTACTTCGGGGTCGGAGGTTATCGTCGGCCACTCTCCGATGTGCGTGCGGCAGGCGTGCGGTTCGCCGCCGAATCTCTCGCCTTCTCGATTCCTCCCGGAAACGACGCTGTCGAGGCGGCATTCGGCAGTGTGGCCGTCGCGGGTCACCACCCGGCGTGGAAGGCCGCAGTTCCGCGCGACAACGGGGCGTCGTGGGACTTCGAGGATGTGCGGGATCACTACGTGCGCAGTGTATTCGGCGCCGATCCCGCAGCCGAGCGTTGGTCCGACCCCGAACGCTACCTCGATCTCGGACGTGCCGCCGTATGCGAAGCCTTCACCGAAGTCCTCCAGCACTGGCGTCGGCCGGACTCCGGTTGCCGGGGCGCTCTGGTGCTGGCGGCCCGGGATCTGGAACCGGGTGCCGGATGGGGTGTCCTCGACCATGCAGGTGTCCCGAAAGCTCCGTGGTTCGTCCTGCGCCGCGTGTTCGCGCCTGTCACAGCCCTTCTCGTCGACGACGGGCTGGACGGGTTACGGGTCCTGGTGTTCAACGACACCGACCGTCCGCTCGCCGCCACTCTGCACCTCCGTTCCCACACCGCCGCGGGTGTCGTCTCGACCGACATCACAGTGCCGCTGACACTCGCTGCCCACGACGCGCACATTCTGTCGTGGAACGTAGTCACCGGAGGTTTCGCGGACGTGAACCACGCATATCGTTTCGGGACAAAAGCATTCGATGCTGCCTCCGTCCGGTTGGTCGACGCGTCCGGCGTCGTGCTCGCCGAGAATGTCCATCTCATCGGGGGCGCCGCCCGTCCCGTCGAGCGCAGCATCGGCCTGAGGGCGACCGTGCACCGATCCGCGAACGGGTGGTCGGTCACGGTGGACACCGACGGCGCTGCTCAATACGTGCGGCTGAACGTGGCCGGGTTCGACGCAACCGATTCGTGGTTTCATCTGCCCCCCGGTGGTTCTCGCACGGTTCCCCTGCGACCGGCCGGTCTCGCGGATCGGCCGACAGGCCGAGTGGCAGCACTCAATTCGGCGGTGACCGCTCCCATACGCGCAGGTGACGGCAGGTAGGTGCTCGTCCGGGGCGGTGGCACCGGAGGCGACACGAGAACGCCGCGGAAACCCGCGCGTGCGTTGCGCCCGTCGAAGGGGTATATGTATTCGCAAGGGGGGTCGCACACCCGTCGAGTCGATGCGCGACGGTGTTCGGTAGCGCCTTCCTCCCCGTTTCCGAGAGGAGTCGAAGTGTCTATTCGATCCACATCCAACATGTCGCCGGTGCGTAGGGAGCAGCCCAGGCCTGCCCGGCGGGTCGAACAGGATGGGCCCTCGTTCACCGAGGTCGTCCACTCCCGGTTGTTCTCCAACTATGTGCCGCCCCGAGGAGAAGCGCACCGGATCGTCTGAGGCCGCCGGGCGATGTGCGGCACACTGGAGTGATGAGTGCATCCACGTCAGCCCAGAGCACCCGCATCGTTCTCGCCTCGCGCCCGGACGCCACACCCACCACCGACAACTTTCGCACCGAGGTCGTGGACCTGCCGGAGGTCGGCGAGGGACAGCTCCTCGTGCGGGTCGTCTATCTGTCGCTCGATCCGTATATGCGGGGACGGATGAGTACTGCCAAGTCGTACGCCCCGCCCGTCGAACTCGGTGACGTCATGGTGGCGGGCACCGTCTGTCAGGTCGTCGAGTCCCGCGCCGCCGACATTGCCGCCGGCGACTATGTGCTGGCGGGCGCCGGATGGCAGTCGCACGCGGTGGTCGACGCCGGGGCAGTGCGGAAGCTCGATCCGGCGGCGGCCCCGATCTCGACCGCGGTCGGTGTGCTCGGGATGCCCGGATTCACAGCGTATTCCGGACTGCTGAAGATCGGGCAGCCGAAGCCCGGGGAGACGGTGGCGGTGGCGGCCGCCACGGGCCCGGTGGGATCGGCGGTGGGTCAGATCGCGAAGCTGAAGGGCGCGAGGGCAGTAGGTATCGCGGGTGGCCCCGAGAAGTGCCGCGCACTGACCGAAGAATTCGGGTTCGACGTCGCCTTGGATCATCGCGATCCCGACTTCGCGCAGAAGCTGAAGGACGCCGTCCCCGAGGGTATCGACGTGTATTTCGAGAACGTCGGCGGCGCGGTGCAGGACGCGGTGTGGCCGTTGCTCAACACCTACGCCCGAATCCCGGTGTGTGGACTGGTCGCGCAGTACAACGGCGCTGTCGAGGAGCGGGCAGACCGCCTGCCGAGGTTCTTCTCGTCGGTGCTGACCAAGAGCCTGACGATCCGGGGCTTCATCCAGACCGAGTTCGTCAAGGAGATGTACGGCGACTTCCTGCGCGATGCCTCGGCCTGGGTTCGCGACGGATCGTTGAAGTACCGGGAGGACATCGTCGACGGCCTGGAGAACGCACCGGCGGCGTTCATCGGGATGCTCGAGGGAAAGAACTTCGGAAAGATGCTGGTGCGCGTGGCACCCGAAGAGTAAGCGGGGTCAGCGGCGCGGCGTGCCGGTGCTCCAGAGCGCCCAGAGGATGAGCACCGGCTGGAAGAACAGCCTCACCAGGCGCTTCCGGTCGGTGTCGAGCCCGAACGCGCTGCGCCGCCCGCGGTACTGCGCAAGATTTCCCGGAAAGACCGCCGCGAAGAACAAGGCGGCGATCCGGCCCACCCGGACCCGGTCGCGACCGAGGACGGCCAGCCCCGCGCCGAGCATGATCTCCACTCCTCCGGACGCCATGACCACCCCGTCCTTGTCCATGGGCACCCAGTCGGGCACCTGGGCCTGGAAGTCCTTACGGCCCCAGAACAGGTGACTCAGACCCGCGAAGACCAGTGCGGCGGCGAGCAGGAGTCGCGCGGCCGTACGGGGGCGTGTGGTGGGCGGTGTGTCCGTCCGAAGATCACTCATGCCCCGATGCTACGGAGCGCGACCGCGCTCGTGGCCGGATCAACCGATGCGTTCGAAGACCGCTGCGAGTCCCTGCCCGCCTCCGATACACATCGTTTCCAGGCCGTAGCGGCCCTCCCGCCGGTCGAGTTCGCGCAGCAGGGTGGCCAGGATACGAGCGCCCGTCGCCCCGACCGGATGGCCGAGCGAAATACCCGATCCGTGCGGGTTCAGCCGCGGATCGTCCGGCTCGAGCCCCCACACGCGCATGACCGCCAGCGCCTGTGCGGCGAAGGCTTCGTTGAGCTCGATGACGTCCATGTCGGCGAGCGTCAGGCCGAGGCGGCCGAGCGCCTTCTCCGTGGCAGGGACCGGGCCGATTCCCATCGTCCGTGGCGGGACACCTGCGACGGCCCAGCTGGCGAGCCGCGCGAGCGGACGCAGTCCGAGCTTCGATGCCTTCGCCGCGGTGGTGACCACCGCGAGTGCGGCACCGTCGTTCTGGCCGCTGGCATTACCGGCGGTCACCGTGGCATCCGGATCTATCCTGCCGCGGATCGGGCGCAGCTTCGCGAGTCCCTCGAGGGTCGTGTCCGCGCGCGGATGCTCGTCGGTGTCGACGGTGATCGGATCGCCCTTGCGCTGGGGAACGCGCACCGGGACGATCTCCTCCGCGAAGATTCCGTTCTTCTGTGCGGCAACCGCGCGGTGGTGCGACTGCACGGCAAGCGCGTCCTGGTCCTCGCGACTGAGAGAGAATTCGGCGCGCAGGTTCTCGGCGGTCTCGATCATGCCGCCGGGCACGGGGAAATCGCGACCGCCGGCGGTCACGCGGGCACGCGCGAGCCGGTCGTTGAGGGCGACTGCCTCTCCCTTCACGCCCCAGCGCATTCCGGTCGCGTAGAACTCGGCCTGGCTCATCGACTCCGCGCCGCCCGCCAGGACGAGGTCGCTGCCGCCGGACTGCACCTGCATCACGGCCTGGAGCACCGCCTGGAGCCCGGAGCCGCAACGACGGTCGACCTGAAGGCCGGGAACATCGACACCCAGGCCGGAATTCAGCGCGGCGATACGGCCGATCGCAGGGTTCTCACCGCTGGGGGAGGCTTGCCCGACAATCACGTCGTCCACGTCCGATCCCGTGATCCCGGTGCGAGCCACGAGTTCCCGGATCACGGTCGCGGCAAGGTCTTCGGGTGCGATGTCCTTCAGGACGCCACCGAATCGGCCGACCGGGGTGCGGAGGGGTTCACAGATCACTACGTCGTTCATGGGTTCCTCGGGGTGGTGTCTCAGTTGGTGCGGGTGCGGACGAGATCGTGGGAGATTGCTTCTGCGGTCGAGATCAGGGAGGGGACGAGAACGTCGTGGACGGTGTCGTCCGGGTATCGCCCGGCGTGGGTGGAGATGTTCATCGACGCCACCACCGCACCGGATTCGTCGCGGATGGGTGCGGCAAGGGAGCGCAGGCCCTCTTCCAGTTCTTGGTCGACGATCGCGTACCCGTCTCTGCGCACCTTCTCGATTTCGGTTCGCAGGTCGTCGACGGTGGTGAGCGTACGAGACGTCATCGGGGTGAGTTCGGCTCGCGTGAGGTACTTTTCGAGTTCGGAAGGCGACAAGCCCGCGAGGAGTACCCGTCCCATGGATGTCGCGTGTGCGGGAAACCTGGTTCCCAAGGTGATGGACACCGTCATGATGCGGCGGACGGGCACGCGCGCGATGTAGACGACGTCGTCGCCGTCGAGCACCGACACCGAGGTCGACTCGTGGACTTTCTCGGCAAGCATTTCGAGATGGGGCCGTGCGACATCCGGCAGGGACAGTGCCGACAGGTAGCTGTAGCCGAGTTCGAGCACGCGGGGTGTGAGCCAGAACTGTGAACCGTCGGTACGCACGTAGCCGAGTTCGACCAGTGTCAGCAGAAACCGGCGCGCGGTGGCGCGCGTGAGGCCGGTCGCCCGTGCAACGTCCGAGAGGGTCTGCCTGGGGTGGTCGGCCCCGAACGCTGTGATCACCGAGAGTCCACGCGCGAGCGATTGGACGTAATCGGTCGACGCGACGGAACCCTCGCGCGGGTCGTTCAGGTCCGAGGTGCTCACGAGGCGGCGCCTTTCGAGGAGGAGTCGAGGAACGAGTGTCGCGCGGGAGATCCACCGCTGCGGATTTCTGTGCTGACGTGGACCGTCCTGCCGTGCTCTGTGCGCGCGATGTGCTCGACATGCAGCGGGACGGTCATCGGTGGTCTCCTGCGGGTCGCTGCGGGCAAGCGGGCCGGTTCAGCGTTCGCTATGTGGACGATCGAACGCTATGCGAACAGCGTAGATCCGCCGGAGCGCGCCTCGCAAGGCGCCGCGGAGAGTGTTCACAATGCGAACGCCGGTTCACATTACGCACAATCGGGTCTATTCTGGGATACATGGACAAAGTTGTTGCCTCAGCCGACGAGGCCGTAGCCGACATCCCCGACGGCGTGACCATCGCTGTGGGCGGGTTCGGCCTGGTCGGAATCCCCGAGATACTCATCACCGCGCTCCTGGAACAGGGCGCCACCGATCTCGAGACCGTGAGCAACAACTGCGGCACCGACGGGTTCGGTCTCGGGCTGCTCCTCGAGAAGGGCCGCATCCGGCGCACGATCTCGTCCTATGTCGGCTCCAACAAGGAGTTCGCCCGTCAGTACCTGTCCGGCGAACTCGAAGTGGAGTTGACGCCCCAGGGCACGCTCGCGGAACGGCTACGTGCCGGAGGCGCCGGAATCCCCGCATTCTTCACCCCGGCCGGTGTCGGTACCGCCGTCGAAGAGGGCGGCCTGCCGCTGCGCTACGACGGACACGGTCACATCGCCGCCGCGTCGGAGCCGAAGGAAACCCGCGAATTCGATGGGAAGACCTACGTACTCGAGCGCGGCATCACCGCTGATTACGCTCTCGTCCACGCGTGGAAGGGCGACCGCCACGGCAATCTGGTCTACCGCGCCAGCGCCCGAAACTTCAATCCGCCCGCCGCGGCCTCCGGCCGCATCACCATCGCGCAGGTCGAGCACCTCGTGGAGCCGGGCGAACTCGACCCCAACGAAATCCACACACCAGGCATCCACGTTCAGCGTGTGGTGCACGTCGGCCCGGTCGAGGTCGGCATCGAGAATCGGACGGTGCGAGCATGACCCAGGCAGATATCCGCAGGCTCACCCGTCAGGAGATGGCGGCCCGTGTGGCACGGGAACTGTCCGACGGTCAGTACGTCAATCTCGGTATCGGCATGCCCACGCTGGTGCCGAACTACCTCGATCCCGATATCGAGGTCATCCTGCACTCGGAGAACGGCGTGCTCGGCGTCGGCCCGTACCCGACCGAAGAAGAACTCGACCCGGAACTCATCAACGCCGGCAAGGAAACCATCACGGCTGTTCCCGGTGCGTCGTACTTCGACTCCGCGGCCTCCTTCGGAATGATCCGCGGTGGCCGGATCGACGTCGCGGTTCTCGGGGCCATGCAGGTCTCGGCGAAGGGTGACATCGCGAACTGGATGGTGCCCGGCGCGATGGTCAAGGGGATGGGCGGCGCGATGGACCTGGTCCACGGCGCCAAGCGCGTCATCGTCATGATGGAGCACGTCACCAAGAAGGGCGACCCGAAGATTCTCGAGGAGTGCACACTGCCCCTCACCGGGCGGCATTGCGTCCAGCGCATCATCACCGACATGGCCGTCATCGATGTCACCGACGCGGGTCTGGTGCTCGTCGACACCGCTCCCGGAGTGACCGTGGACGACGTGCTCGCCGCCACCGCCGCGCCTCTCGCCGTCTAGGGTCTCCCGCCCGGTGGGACACGACGCTCCCGCCCCCGCGTGCCGGACGGTTAGCATCTGCCGACGCCGGACCGACGGAGGAACGCAATGGTGGACTGGGCCGAGGAATGCGACGTACTCGTGGTCGGATCGGGAGCGGGCGGGTGCTGCGGCGCGTATACCGCTGCCCGGGAAGGTCTTTCGGTGATACTCATCGAGGCCTCCGAGCACTTCGGTGGGACCACTGCGTATTCCGGTGGCGGGGGAATGTGGTTCCCCACCAATGCCGTATTGCGGCGGGCGGGTGACACGGACACCCTCGACGACGCCCGTACCTATTTCCGTTCCGTGGTCGGAGACCGCACCCCCCGCGACCTGCAGGACACGTTCGTCACCAGTGGCGCGCCCCTCATCGACTACCTCGAAGCGGACGACAACTTCGAGTTCCAGGTGCTGCCGTGGCCCGATTACTTCGGCAAGGCACCCAACGCCAGCGCCACCGGCCGGCACATCTGCGCGGCGCCGCTGCGGGTGCGTGACGACCTCGAACTCAACGAATCCATCCGCGGCCCCCTCGGTCGCGAACGCGCCGGCGAGCGCCTCCGCAGCACCCTCATCGGAGGACGGGCGCTGGTCGGCCGTTTCCTCGTCGCCCTTCGGCAATACCCGAACGCCGACACCCGCCTCGGCACCGCCCTCGAAGATCTCGTGGTCGAGAACGGTGGCGTGGTCGGAGCGATCGTCTCGCACGGAGGTGAGCGACGTGCCATCCGCGCACGGCGGGGTGTGGTCCTCGCTGCCGGTGGATTCGAGCGCAACGACGACATGCGGGCCGAATTCGGAGTCCCGGGCCACTCACGCGATTCGATGGGGCCGTGGTCCAACCTCGGCAAGGGGCACCGCGCGGGAATCGCGGCGGGCGCGGATGTCGATCTCATGGACGAGGCATGGTGGTCGCCCGGACTGACCCACCCCGACGGCCGCTCGGCGTTCGCGCTCTGGTTTACCGGTGGAGTGTTCGTCGACGACCGCGGTGAGCGTTTCGTCAACGAATCCGCACCGTACGACCGGATCGGGCATGCCGCCCTCGCACATGCGGAGAGCGGAAAGCTGACCATGCCGTTCTGGATGATCTACGACGACAAAGACGGTCTCGCACCACCCGTCCAGGCCACCAACGTGCCGGTCGCGGAGGCGGAGCAGTACGTCGAGGCCGGTCTGTGGAAGACCGCGGACACGCTCGAGGAACTCGCCGACATGATCGGTGTTCCCGCCGACGTACTGGCCGCGACGGTCGAACGATTCAACGCCTTCGCGGCGGCCGGCGTCGACGAGGATTTCGGCAGGGGGGACGAACCCTACGATCGCGCGTTCTCGGGTGGCGAGTCGCCTCTCGTGCCGGTGGACACGCCGCCGTTCCACGCCGCAGCGTTCGGACTGTCCGATCTCGGTACCAAGGGAGGGTTGCGCACCGATACCTGTGCCCGTGTCCTCGACACCTCCGGAGCACCGATACCCGGACTGTATGCGGCCGGTAACACCATGGCGGCGGTCAGCGGAACCGTGTATCCCGGCGGCGGAAACCCCATCGGGGCGAGCATGGTGTTCGCGCACCTCGCGGCACGTGACCTGGCTTCACGCACCTGATCCTTCGTCCGGTGCCCGTGTGTCTCCGGCGTCTCCGATGTCCCGCTTCGCGTCCGGCGCATCGGGCCCGGGTGAACCGGCGATTTCGGGCACGAGTTCGTAACGCCGGCCGAACGTTTCGATCAGCGATTGGATCACCGCGATGACCGGCACCGAGACGAGCGCGCCGATGGCACCGAACAGTGACGCACCGATGATCACCGCACCGAAGGCCACGGCGGGATGGATGGCCACGGTGCGCGCGGTGACGCGCGGATGCAGCACGTAGTTCTCGATCTGCTGGTAGAGCGTGCCGAAAACCACGACCCACACGGCGTTGATCGGATGCGTCGTTGCCGCGATGATCGCGGGCAAGGCGATCGCCAGGTAGGTGCCCAGTGTCGGGACGAACTGGGAGACGACGCCCGTCCACAGGGCCAGGGGCAGCCAGTAGGGCACATCCAGCGCGACCAGGAACACCCCGGTCGCCACGGTGCTGAAGGCCGCGAGAATGAGGCGGGAGACGACGTAACCGCCGGCCTTGTCCACCGAGATCTCCCAGACGGTCGAAATCACTCGTTGCTGCTGAGCCGGAAACCAACTCGCCACCGTGCGCCGCAGGGCAGGGCCCTCCGCCGACATGTAGAACGCGAAGAGCAGCATCGTCAGCAACTGGAACACGACTTCGAAGAGCGAGGTCACCACACCGAGCACCCCCGGAGTGAACCGGGCGGCGAGTTCGCGCACCGTGTCGGGCGTGATGCGGAGATCATCCGAATCGACCGAAAAGTTGGTGTCGAATGTGCGGTTCGCCCACTGGGTGACCGAGGACAACGCGTCCGGCAACGCGGTGACGAGCTGGGAGAGCTGCTCGGCGAGCAACGCGCCGAACAGCGACAGGAACCCGACCACCAGGAGGACCAGCCCGAACAGCACGAGTCCCGCTGCGGCCCCCCGTCGCATCCCGAAGCGTTCCATCCGGTCCACGACGGGCTCGACGGTGATGCTGAAGAGCCACGCGAGGAACAGCAGCCCGAGGAAGCCTTTGAGATTGTGGAACAGCCACCCGGACATCTGGTACGCGGCGATCGCGAACAGGACGTAGAGGATCACGGGGCGGAACCAGCGGGGAAGCCCGGAGCGCTCGACGCGCCGGGCACCACCCCGCGGCGCCCTCGTCGGTTCCGGGCTGTCTACGTCGTCCATGTCGCCCCCGCGGCCGCTACTGATGCAGGCACAGCGAATCTACCGTGGGGAAAGCAAAACCGGCCCGGACTCGTGAGAGTCCGGGCCGGTGGTGGTAGCGGGGACAGGATTTGAACCTGCGACCTCTGGGTTATGAGCCCAGCGAGCTACCGAGCTGCTCCACCCCGCGTTGCCTGACCAACGATACACGACTTTCGGAGACGATTTCACCAGGGTTCCCGCCGCCGGCGATAGTGTGGGACGGACCACAGATTGATGCGGAGAACTCGATGCGGATCGCGCTGTTCGGCACATGTCTCGGCGACACCCTCTTCCCGTCCGCGCTCGAGGCCACCGCTGTCCTGCTCACGAGACTCGGACACGAGGTGGTGTTCCCGCCCGGGCAGACCTGCTGCGGCCAGATGCACATCAACACCGGATACCAGCCGGACGCGCTGCCGCTCGTGGAGAACTTCGCCGAGGAGTTCGGCGACACCGCGATCGACGCGGTCGTGGTGCCGTCCGGATCGTGCACAGGGTCGATCCGTCACCAGCACCACATCGTGGCCGACCGCTATGGAACTCCGGCGCTCCGCGGACGGGTGGAGGTGGTGAAGGCCAAGACGTACGAGTTGTCGGAACTGCTCGTCGACGTGCTGGGGGTGACCGACGTCGGTGCGTCGTTCCCCCACCGTGTCACCTACCACCCGACCTGCCACTCGTTGCGGATGATCAGGGTGGGAGACAAGCCGCTCCGGTTGCTGCGCCGGGTACGCGACATCGACCTCGTCGAACTTCCCGAAGCCGACGTGTGTTGCGGGTTCGGTGGAACGTTCGCGATCAAGAATGCGGAGACGTCCACCGCGATGCTCGGCGACAAGATCAGAAATGTGGCCTCGACGGGTGCCGAGGTCTGCACGGCCGGAGATTCGTCGTGCCTCATGCACATCGGCGGGGGAATGTCGCGTCTGCGGATGGGGACACGCACCCTGCATCTCGCCGAGATTCTCGCGTCCGTCCGCGAACCCGCTCCGGTGGTGGGCTCGTGACCGCGGCCTCGCTGGGGATGCCGCCGATCCCGCCGCGCGGCACCGGAAACGTGCGCGGAACCGAAACCTTCCCTGCCGCAGCACGACACGAACTCGCCGACGCGCAACTGCGGCGCAATATCGGTAAAGCGACGCACACGATCCGCGGCAAGCGACTGGCGGTCACCGAAGAATTACCGGACTGGGAAGACCTCCGGGTCGCCGGAGAGGGAATCAAGAACGACGTGCTCGCGCGACTACCCGAGTTGCTCGAGCAGTTCGAAGCAGCCGTCGTCGCACGGGGCGGTGTGGTGCATTGGGCCGCAGATGCCGACGAGGCCAATGCACTGGTGACACAACTGGTTCGGGAAGCGGGGGCGGACGAAGTCATCAAGGTGAAGTCCATGGCCACCCAGGAGATCGGTCTCAACGAACATCTCGAGTCCGAGGGCATCACCGCGCACGAGACCGACCTCGCCGAACTCATCGTCCAACTCGGCCACGACACACCGTCGCACATTCTCGTGCCCGCCATCCATCGCAACCGGTCCGAGATTCGCAGCATCTTCCTCAGCGAGATGGACGGCGTGGATCCCGATCTCGACGCGAACCCGGCACATCTCGCCGAAGCATCCCGGAAATACTTGCGGCACAAGTTCATGACGGTGCCGGTCGCGGTCTCGGGAGCGAACTTCGGCATCGCCGAAACCGGGACACTCGCGGTGGTCGAATCCGAAGGCAACGGACGAATGTGCCTGACATTGCCGCAGACCCTCATCACCGTCATGGGTATCGAGAAGCTTCTGCCCACCTACCGTGATCTCGAGGTGTTCCTCCAATTGCTCCCGCGATCGTCGACGGGGGAACGGATGAACCCGTACACCTCGATGTGGACCGGTGTCACCCCCGGGGACGGACCACAGACGTTCCACCTGATCCTGCTCGACAACGGACGCACCGCAACCCTTGCGGACACCGTCGGACGAGCGGCGCTGCGCTGCATCCGCTGCTCGGCATGCTTGAACGTGTGCCCGGTGTACGAACGCACCGGCGGTCACGCCTACGGGTCGACGTATCCCGGCCCGATCGGTGCGGTGCTCACCCCGCAACTGGCCGGCATGGACGAACCCCACGACCCCAATGCCACCTTGCCGTTCGCGTCGAGCCTGTGCGGCGCCTGTTTCGACGCCTGCCCGGTCCGAATCGACATTCCGTCCCTGCTGGTCGAATTGCGGCACCAGAAAGCCGAGCACGCGCGGCCGGGTGCCGAAGCCGCGGCCATGAAGGCGGCCTCGTTCGCGATGTCTTCGGCCGCGCGATGGACCGCAGCCCAGAAGGCCGCGGGCATCGCGCGACTGCTCGCGGGACGGAAGGGTCGCATCACGACGCTGCCGTGGCCGCTGAGCGGGTGGACCGACGCCCGCGATATCGCCGCACCTCCGAAACAGACGTTCCGTCAGTGGTGGGACACCGAAGAACGCCGGGTCACCCTCGAACGGGCGAGACAATCGGGGGAACAGTCATGAGTTCGAAAGACGTTGTCATGGGGCGTATCCGAGATGCACTGATGCTGTCGGACTCTCCTCCCGGGGAGGTTGTCCGCCGCTACCGGACAGGAAGGACACTGCCCGACGACCAGCGTTACGAGATGTTCGCCGACAGGGTGCGTGACTACAAGGCGACCGTGCATCGTCACACCTCCGCGGAACTTGCGAGTGCGCTCTCCGGGATTCTCACCGAACTCGGAGTGCAGAGCCTCGGGGTGCCGCCCGGACTGGACCGGTCGTGGCTCGCGGAATTCGATGGCCGGATCGTCGTCGACTCTCCGGAAGTGCCCGCTCCCGACCTGGGGCAACTCGACGGTGTGCTCACCGGATCGGCTGTGTCGTGTGCGGAAACGGGCACCATCTTCCTCGACGGAAGCCCGGATCAGGGTAGGCGAGCACTCACGCTGGTGCCCGACCTCCACGTGTGCCTGGTGGGACTGGATACCCTCGAAGTCGGTGTGCCCGAGGCGCTGGCGAGGCTGGTGCCCGAGCGGCCCACCACACTCGTCAGCGGGCCCTCCGCGACCAGCGACATCGAACTCGAACGTGTCGAAGGGGTGCACGGTCCGCGGACACTCGTGGTGGTCGTCGTCGGCTGAGCGGCGGAGGTCAGATCCGGGCGACGAAGTTGTGCGCTTCCCGGGCGGCGTGCCGCCAGGTGTCCAAGGTGCCGGCAAGGTCGTTTCCGTCGAGTGGGAAAGCAACCCACTCCTTCATGGTCCGGCTGCCCATCGTGACGTGGTGGGCGGTTCCGGTGTCGACCGCTTCCAGAGCGCGGGAACGGGGAAGTTTGACGATCAAGCGCTGATCCCCACCGAGAAACGCGAAGATTCTGCCTCCCACGCGCAGGCCCGGGCTGCGGAACATCGTGCCCATCTCGACCGCGGGATCACTGCGATACTCGACTGCGATCTCGTCGAGGAATGCTTGTGCCGGATCAGGATCGGTTTCATAGGACAGATCGGTTTCGTCGGACACGGGCTTCTCCTGGCGATGGAGTCGACGGGACAACCGTCCGACAACCGTACCCCGGGATCCGTGGCGCACGGCGTCGATCGCCGGACATAGTCGGCAGGTGTGGCGTGTCAGTTCTGCAGTTTCCACGATGCCAGGTCGATGGCGGTCGCGACCGATTCGGTCAGCACCTCCACGCGCTCGGCCGGGCCGGGTGTCGCGAGCACCGCATACCGATCCGCCTCACCCATGGGAATGTGACGCGCGATCGCGAACAACCGCGCGCCCGGATCGTCGGGAAGCTCCGTGGGGGACGGCAGCGGTGGAGCATTGCCGTCGGTCAGGCGGTCGAGGAGATCGTGAAGACGCTCGAGTGCCTCCATCAGCGGCGCCATGTCGACCGGCCCCGAGTCGGTATCGGGCCACGGTTCCACCTCCGCGCGCGGATACGGATCGTCCGGGAGCCAGTGATCGATGCGGATCCGTTCTTCCGCAACGCATTCCAGAACGTGCCGTCCGCCGCCGATTTCGGTGTCGAGGAGGATTCTCGCGACGGTCCCCACGTCGTTGCGCTGATCGCCGCCGCCGACCTCGTGTCCCCGTGCAATGAGCACCACGCCGAAACGCGGGCCGTCCGGCGCGGTCGAGCAGTCGCGTACGAGTTGCTGGTAACGCGGCTCGAAGACGTGGAGCGGTAGGCCGGCTCCGGGGAGTAGTGCGGTACCCAGAGGGAACATGGGGAGAATCGGCATCAGGGCATCCTCAGCATCGGGATCGGTGGTTCGTCGGTGGGGTCGCCGCGTTCGATCTCGGTCAGGAGATGAGTTGCCCACGCGGACAATCCGTCGATGTCGAGGCCGTACGGTGGTGCGTCCTCGTAGTGGCGGATACGCGACCTGCCCTGTTCTAGCAGCGAGGCGGCGCCTCGGGGGTTGCCGCGCAGCAGGTGGGTCAGGCCCACGGCGAGCTGAGCGAGACCCTGCCACAGCGGGCGTTCTTCGGGCGGAGCCTTTTTCCACATGGATTCGAACACTTCGTGGGCGTGGAACGGATGCCCCTGATCGAGCAGTCGCTGCCCTTCGGAAATGGTCTCCTCGGTGTCGAGATCGAGGTCGTCGGGGACGCGCGGGACGCCCTCTTCGCCGGGTGGCAGGGGACGGCCGAGCGCGTCACGGGGACGTGCGTTCTGCGGTCGGCCGTCGGGGGTGCGGTCCCGATCCGTCATGGCCTTCAGGGTAGACGACAGTGGACGTCGGCGGATCGCCGCAAAGGCTGGTCAGTACGGTTGCAGCGGCCGGCGGAACTGTGTTCGCGGTGCGGCGCGTGCGACGTCCAGACGCGACGACAACTCGGTGTGCAGCGCTTCGGTCGTGCCGGGAGCCACGCGCGTGTCGGCACCCTGGACGAACAGATACCGGCCGTCGTCGACGACATCGAACCAGCCCACGTCACCCGCCCCGGTAGGACCTGTGCCGGGGGAGCGGAGAAAAAACCGGATGCTGCCGGTCGCCGTCCTGGGTCGGAGCAGGACGTCGCGAACGGCCGGTGCCGCCCCACCGCCGAGCGGGAGACGCACGGCGGTGTTGACGGGCAGATCCAGGAGCGAGCGTGTCGGCGCGGTGTGCTCCGGTATCCGGCCGGGTGGAACGGTGGGCAGCGATGCGGCGATCGACCCGGGAAGCCGGCCGATCGGCATGGTCGTGACCTCGATGTCTCCGGCGTTCACGTGCTGCCGGGCCAGAACGGCGTCCTCTCCGGCGACGGCACCCGCGACGAACAGCGATTCGCCCGGACGGGACGAGTTCGCATAGATCTCGATCGCGATCTCACCCGCGCGCAGAATGTGGAGCGCGCGTTCGAGGACAGGGTCGCCGAGTTGTTGCCGCCATCGTTCGGCTGCGCGGAGGTCGGCGATATGTTCGTCTTCCCACCGGGCCGCGGAGCGGTACCGCAGGGGGAACGGCAGGTCGTCGTCTCCCGAGGCGGTCCACAGAGACCGAAACCGATCCGGTGTCAGGCGTCGGCTCATGTCGGGTCCGCCCCCAGCACGGGCGGCGCGGTGTCCGGTATCGAGCCGATGAGTTCGTTGCCGTGGTCGTTGGTGACGAGGTAACCGGGGACGCGGCGCTGGTCGTCGTTACCCTGCGCCGAACTCGGCGGCATCATGCCGGGATACATGCCCATCGGGCGTGCGCCACCGTTGCGTGACCCGGCCGCTGCCTGTGGTGCCGAGCGGTCGGTTCCCGCAGGTGCCGCTCCGCCGAGGGCACCGGCGCCGAGCCCCTGACCCCAGGGTGACGAGACACCGCCACCTGCGCTGCCGGCGCCGCCGGAGGCTCCGAGGCCGGCGGGAGATCCGGAGGCCCCGGAACCATACGGCTGACCGGGCAGTGGTGACGGCCCCGAGGCGCCGGCCGGTGTGGTCGTTGCCGGATCGGAGCCGGAAGCTTCGAACGGGCTTGGCTGCGCCGCATTCTCGCGCTTCGCGGAACGGTCTTCCGAATTGTCGTGGGGTCCGTCGGCCGTACGGGACGTCGCGGAATCGAGGTCTTCGCGGCGGTTCGAGCCGAACCCTCCCGCCGTCGGATCCACGCCCGCGGAATCTCGGCCGGACTCGCTCGCGGCGCCCCATTGCCGGCCACCGGCAACCTCTCCGCCGGACGCCGTGGCCGCCACAAACGGCGGCGGGAGCACCGGAACCGCCGCACCCGAATCCCGGTAGTACGGCTTGTACAGCGATTCCATCACATGCACCGACTGCACCCGGATCGCTTCCGCTTGTCGTGCGGCCTCGGCCCCGGCCACCGGATCGAGCGCGGTGAACGCCATCGGAATCCGGGCGGTGGGCGGCGGAACGGACGACTTGACCCGTTCCCCGACATCCGCGGCGATGTGCAACTTCTGGGCGACCGCCTGCGCTGCGTCGCACAGTTGCTGAGCCGATTCGCCGAAACGCCGGGTGGCTTCGGCCGCCGCCGTTGCTGCGTCTCCTTCCCAGTGCCGCGCGATCCGGTCGCGGATCATCACGGTGCCGAGCGAGACCGCAAGGCTGAAACCCTTTCCCAGCTCGGCCCATTCACCGGCCAGTGTGGTCATCGCGATAGGGCTGATGGTCTGGGCGATGCGATAGATCTCGGCATGCTCCATGCTGTGGAAGTTCTCGAAGTCGCGGATGTATTCGGGATCGAATCCCGCGTCGAGTCGCGCGGCGAGTTCGTCGTGCCGGGCCTGTCGCCTGGTGACCGACCCGGGCACACCCGAGCCGAGAAGAGGTTGGAGGAGTTCTTCCAGCGGAGTGTCGTCCGACATGCAGCTACCGCCCTTGTCCGACGAATGTCAGCGCGTACGCGCGCTGTGAACCGGTGACGGCTCCTTCGCCGCCGGAACGCGACGCGACTCGATGTTCCCCCACCACGACCCCCCGATCTGTTGGTGGCGAGATGCTAGCGCACCGCACCCACCAGGCGCAGTGCGAGATCGGCGTACAGGGTGCTGATGGCCTCGGGCTCGCTGTAGCGGCCGGACGGATACCACCGGCAGATGTCGACGCACAGCGACATGAGTGCGAGGGTGACGCCTTCGGCGTCGGGGACGGTGAACTCACCGGACTCGAGCCCCGCGTCGACCACGTCCCTGACGACCTGGGTCGTCTGCCGGCGCAGCCCGGTGATGATGCGGTAGTGGTCGCGGTCGAGGGCGTTCAGTTCGTACTGGATGACTCGCGCGCGCCGGTGATGTTCGGCTTGCCATCCGGCGAACCGGCCGATGACGGAGGAGAGGCGCGTGACGGCGTCGGCGCCGGGGATGTCGGCGTCCCGCGCTACCCGCAGGGCGAGGTCGTGCCCCTCGTAGGAGATGGCATAGAGAAGCTCTTCCTTCGACTTGTAGTGCGGATACATCGCGGCGGGACTCATCTCCAGCCGGGTGGCGATCTGCCGGGTGGTCGTGCCTCCGTAACCGTGTTCCGCGAACGCCTCGATTGCGGCCTCGCGGAGGCGCGCGGCTGCCTTCGAGGTGCTGATGACGCCGGTGCTCGGTGTGGTCACGGTTTACTCCAGTTCTTGCCTGCTCGTGTGGTTGACAGGCTCACCACAACGCTTCATCATAAGCGAGTGCTTAGAAAATAAGCACTCGCTTATTTCACTCTAGGAGCTTTGGATGCGACGCACCCTGTACGGTCCCGATCACGAGGCCTTCCGGGACTCGGCCCGGGAGTTCGTCAATCGGTTCGTACTGCCCCGTGCAGAGGAACTCATCGATCGCCACGAGATTCCCCGCGACATCTGGCTCGAAGCCGGTAAGGCGGGCTTCCTGGGGCTCGAGATCCCGGAGCGCTTCGGTGGCATGGAGGCCGGTGACTACCGCTTCAACGCGATCGTCGCCGAGGAATTCGCGCGTGCCAACATGGCGCTGTCGTCCTCGATGGGTATCCACTCGGACATCACGGTTCCGTACATCGTGCACCTCGGCAACGAGGAGCAGCGCGAACGCTGGCTGCCCCGTTGTGCGACAGGCGAGCTCATCTGTGCCATCGGCATGACCGAGCCCTCCGGCGGCTCCGACCTCGCCAACCTCAAGACCACGGCTGTCCGCGACGGCGACGACTGGATCCTCAACGGCGCCAAGACATTCATCACCAACGGTTACAACTGCGACCTGGTGGTCGTGGCCGCCCGCACCGACCCCACGAAGGGCGCCAAGGGCATTTCGCTGCTCGTCGTCGAGCGCGGTATGGAGGGCTTCGAGAACGGCCGCAAGCTCGACAAGGTGGGACAGCCCGAGGCCGACACCGCCGAACTGTTCTTCAAGGACGTCCGGGTTCCGGGCGCGAATCTCCTCGGCGAAGAAGGCATGGGCTTCATCTCGATGATGAAACTGCTGCCGCAGGAACGCCTCGGCTCCGCCGTCAACAACGTGCACCATGCCAAGCACATTCTCCTGGAGACTCTCGAGTACTCGAAGGAACGCAAGGCATTCGGTCAGGCCATCGGCACCATGCAGTACAACAAGTTCCTGCTCGCCGAACTGGTGACCAAGATCGAGGTCGCCGAAGCGTACGTCGACCAGGCTGTCGAGGCCCACGCCGACGGCAAGCTCACCGCGGTCGACGCGGCGAAGGCCAAGTGGTGGAGTGCGCAGACCCAGTCCGAGGTCCTCGACGCGTGTGTTCAGATCCACGGTGGGTACGGGTACATGAACGAATACCGTGTCGCGCGGGCATGGCGGGACGCCCGTGTGACGAAGATCTGGGCCGGCACCAACGAAATCATGAAGGAACTCATCGGCCGCGATCTCGGCCTGTAGTCCCGGCAGACGATTCCCGACCGACAACTCTCGAAGGAGCTTCCGATGCCCGAAGCAGTGATCGTCTCAGCAGTACGCTCGCCCATCGGGCGCGCGATGAAGGGGTCTCTCAAGACACTCCGGCCCGACGACATGACCACGCAGATGGTCGCCGCGGCACTCGCGAAGATTCCGGACCTGGATCCGGCGGAGATCG
>JADGMW010000002.1_pt4 | contig 56250 bp, 55 predicted proteins | sample 8641801 | NCBI WGS metagenome assembly JADGMW01 (sample SAMN16272018, study PRJNA661076) | feces metagenome | isolation source: fecal sample from diarrhoea affected cattle A | host: Bos taurus | place: South Africa: Lokaleng Village, Mahikeng | collected 2019-09
CGGATGCCATCGAAGCGCCGGTGCAGCCGTCCACGAGTCAAGATATCACTGACGGCGAATTTGAAAGCCTGCTGGACGAGCTGCATGGCAAAGGCAAGTTCGCGCCGGATGCCATTGAAGCGCCGGTGCAACCGACTGCCAGTGAAAACATTACTGATAATGAATTCGAAAGCCTGCTGGACGAGTTGCATGGCAAGGGTCAGTTCAAGCCCGAGCAGGTCGCCACGCCGGTAGAACGTGCTCCGGCGATCCCGTCTGCGCAGCCGCTGGCTGCCGCCAAGCCGAGCAAGCCTGCGAGTGCCCCGGCCAAGCCGGCGAGCGAGGCGGAAACCACCGTCCGTGTGGATACCGCGCGCCTGGACGAGATCATGAATATGGTCGGCGAGCTGGTGCTGGTGCGTAACCGCCTGGTGCGCCTGGGTCTGAACAGCGGCGACGAGGAAATGGCCAAGGCCGTATCCAACCTCGATGTGGTCACGGCCGATCTGCAGACCTCGGTGATGAAGACACGCATGCAGCCGATCAAGAAGGTGTTCGGCCGCTTCCCGCGTCAGATCCGCGACATGTCCCGTCAGCTCAAGAAGGAAATCAATCTCGAGCTGATCGGTGAAGACACCGACCTGGACAAGAATCTGGTCGAGGCGCTGGCCGATCCGTTGGTGCACTTGGTGCGCAACGCAGTGGACCACGGCATCGAAATGCCTGAAGAGCGCGAAGCCGCCGGCAAGCCGCGTACCGGCAAGGTGGTGCTGTCCGCCGAGCAGGAAGGCGATCACATTCTGTTGCTGATCACCGATGACGGCAAGGGCATGGATGCCGAGGTTCTGCGTGCCAAGGCTGTGGAAAAGGGCATGCTGGACAAGGATGCCGCCGATCGCCTGAGCGACCTCGAATGCTACAACCTGATTTTTGCGCCGGGCTTTTCCACCAAGAAGGAAATTTCCGACGTGTCCGGACGCGGCGTGGGCATGGATGTGGTGAAAACCCGCATCGCCCAGCTCAACGGCAGCGTCACGGTGCATTCCACCAAGGGCCTGGGCTCCAAGGTGGTCATCAAGGTGCCGCTGACGCTGGCGATCATGCCGACGCTGATGGTTATGCTTGGCGATCAGGCTTTCGCCTTCCCGCTGGTCAACGTCAACGAAATCTTCCACCTCGACTTGTCGGACACCAACGTGGTGGATGGCCAGGAAGTGGTGATTGTGCGCGACAAGGCCTTGCCGCTGTTCTATCTCAAGCGCTGGCTGGTGCCTGAGGTCGCGGACCAGGAGCAGAGCGAAGGGCATGTGGTGATTCTGTCGATCGGCAATCAGCGCATCGGCTTCGTCGTCGACCAGTTGGTGGGGCAGGAAGAAGTGGTCATCAAACCGCTGGGCAAGATGCTCCAAGGCACGCCCGGCATGGCTGGCGCGACCATAACCGGCGACGGGCGTATTGCCCTGATTCTCGATGTGCCGAGCATGCTCAAGCACTACGGACGTCGTATCTGATGCCAAACGCCGGTCCTCAGGGGCCGGCGCGTTTTAGGAGTAGTTATGGCTATCAATGTCCTGGTTGTGGACGATTCCGGCTTTTTTCGTCGTCGGCTCACCGAGATCCTCGGCTCCGATCCGCGGATCAAAGTGGTCGGCACGGCCAACAACGGGCAAGAGGCGATCGATAAAACGCTGGCATTGAAGCCGGATGTGATCACCATGGATTACGAGATGCCGTTGATGGACGGTATCACCGCTGTGCGCGCGATCATGCAGCGTTGCCCTACTCCGGTATTGATGTTCTCTTCGCTGACCCATGAAGGCGCCCGGGTAACCCTGGATGCGCTGGATGCTGGGGCGGTCGATTACCTGCCGAAGAATTTTGAAGACATCTCGCGCAATGTCGAGAAGGTCAAAACGCTGCTGTGCGAAAAGGTGCTGACGGTTGCCAACGGCGGCCGGCACCTGCGCCGCAGCGCTGCGGCGCATGTGCGCGCCGAGCGTCTGCCGCTGCGCAGCGAAGCGCCGACACGAACCGTCGAAACGAGCGCTGTCGAGCGGCTTCCTGCGCCCAAGCGCAAGGCTTACAAGCTGGTAGCCATTGGTACCTCGACCGGTGGGCCGGTCGCGTTGCAACGTGTACTGACCCAGTTGCCGGCCAATTTTCCCACGCCCATCGTGTTGATCCAGCATATGCCGGCAGCGTTCACCGGCGCCTTTGCCGAGCGACTCGACAAACTGTGCAAGATCCGCGTCAAGGAAGCCGAGGATGGCGATGTCCTGCGCCCCGGCCTGGCGCTGCTGGCTCCGGGTGGCAAACAGATGATGGTTGATGCGCGTGGCGCGGTGAAAATTCTTCCCGGCGACGAGCGCCTTAATTACAAGCCCAGCGTGGACCTGACCTTCGGCTCGGCGGCCAAGTCCTTCCAGGACAAGGTGCTGGCCGTGGTGCTCACGGGCATGGGGGCGGATGGCCGCGAGGGCGCCCGTCTGCTCAAGCAGAGCGGCAGCCAGGTATGGGCCCAGGACGAGGCCAGCAGCGTGATCTATGGCATGCCCATGGCCGTGACGAAGGCCAACCTGGCCGATGCCATTTTCAGTCTTGACGATATCGGCCGACAGTTGACCGAGGTGTGCCAGTAATGGATGTATTGAGTCTGATCGGGATCCTGCTGGCATTTGTGGCGATCCTGGGTGGCAATATTCTCGAAGGCGGTACGATCGGCTCGCTGCTCAATGCGCCAGCGGCGCTGATTGTGGTGGGCGGGACGCTGGCGGCCAGCTTGCTGCAAACCCGGCTGCCGGTGCTCAAGCGCACCTTGCAGGTCAGTCACTGGATTTTCCTGCCGCCCCGGGTAGAGCTCACCGAAGGTATCGAGAAGGTCACCCGCTGGAGCCTGGTGGCCCGCAAGGAAGGTCTGCTAGGCCTAGAGCCGATGGCTGACGACGAGCCCGATCCCTTCGCGCGCAAGGCCATGCAGTTGCTGGCCGATGGAATCGAGCCGGCCAATATTCGCAACATTCTCGAAGCCGACATGTTCACCCAGGAAGAGCGCGACCTGCAGGCCGCCAAGCTCTATGAGGCGATGGGGGGCTATTCGCCCACCATTGGCATCATCGGGGCGGTGATGGGCCTGATCCAGGTGATGGGCAATCTGAGCGATCCTTCCCAGTTGGGCGGCGGGATTGCCGTGGCGTTCGTGGCGACCATCTACGGCGTGGCGTTTGCCAACTTGCTGCTGTTGCCGATCGCCAACAAGCTCAAGGCAGTGGTGCGTGTGCAGTCGCGTTATCGGGAAATGCTCATTGAAGGCATCCTGTCGATTGCCGAGGGTGAAAACCCACGCTCCATCGAATTGAAGCTCAAAGGGTTCCTGGACTAACCATGTCGCTTCGACGTCGTAATCGCGGGCTCAATGATGAGCCGTCCGGCAATGAACGCTGGCTGGTGTCCTATGCCGACTTCATTACGCTGATGTTCGCCTTTTTCGTGGTGATGTACGCCAGCTCGACCGTCAACGAGAACAAGTACAAGGTACTTTCCGATAGCCTGGTCGGCGTGTTCAAGCAGCAGGAACGCGCCACCAAGCCCATCCCGATTGGCGATGAGCGCCCACGCACCCGCACTCAAGAAGAGCTATTGCGCGATGACGGCGGTCCGATGCCGGACGAGGAAAACGACCCGCTGGCGCAGATCACGCGCAGCGTCGAGCAGGCCTTTGCCGGACTGATCGAAGCCGGACAACTGATCGTGCGCGGCACCGAGTCCTGGGTGGAGATCGAGCTTAAATCCAGCCTGCTGTTCCCCAGCGGCGATGCCCTGCCACAAGACGCAGCGTTCGACATCATCGAGAAGGTCGCCAAAATCCTGGCGCCGTTCGACAACCCCATCCAGGTGGAGGGGTTTACCGACAACCTGCCTATCAGCACCCCGTTGTACCCGACCAACTGGGAATTGTCCGCAGCGCGCGCGGCGAGCATCGTGCGCATGTTGCACATGGATGGGGTTGCAGCGCAGCGCATGGCGGCCGTCGGTTACGGCGAACATCAACCGGTTGCCGACAACAGCACCGCCAGTGGGCGGGCGCAGAACCGCCGCGTTGTGCTGGTCATCTCGCGCTTCCTCGATACGCGGCGCAGTGCGGATGCGCAAGGGAATCAGCGTCAAGCAGTGAATGGCATGCAACCTGCAAAATCACCGATCGGTCAGGGAACAGCGGACAGTGCTGTCAATTCCCCGGCTGTCGCCATGCAGGCCGGCAGTGGCTCGCGCTGAACGCAGCGGGTTTTAGAGGGCGGTGAATGAAAGTCTGGGCAGTAGCCAATCAGAAAGGAGGGGTCGGCAAGACCACCTCAAGCCTCGCCCTGGCGGGGTTGCTGGCCGATGCCGGCCAGCGCGTGTTGGTTGTGGATCTCGATCCCCACGGTTCGATGACCAGTTATTTTGGTTATGATCCCGACAAGCTCGAGCGCAGCGGCTTCGATCTGTTTTTGCACAGTGGCCAGGTGCCCCAGGGGCTAGCGCGCGAATTGCTCGTGCGCACCAGCCATGGGCGGATCATGCTGTTGCCCGCCAGCACTGCGCTGGCCACGCTGGAGCGGCAATCGCCTGCCAAGAGTGGTCTGGGGCTGGTCATGTCCAAGGCATTGGCGCAACTGTGGAACGATTTTGATCATGTGCTGATCGACAGCCCGCCGTTGCTTGGCGTGTTGATGGTCAATGCCCTGGCCGCCAGCCAGCAACTGATCGTGCCGGTGCAGACCGAGTTTCTGGCCGTCAAAGGGCTGGAGCGCATGGTCAATACCCTGACCATGATCAACCGCTCGCGCCGCCAGGCCCTGCCTTACATGATCGTGCCGACCTTGTTCGACCGTCGCTCGCACGCCTCGCTATCCACCTTGAAACTGCTGCGTGGACGCTATCCCGAGCACATCTGGCCCGCCTACATACCGGTCGATACGCGCCTGCATGAGGCCAGCCGTGCCGGGCTCGTGCCCTCCCAGTTCGACCCCGGGAGCCGCGGTGTGATTGCCTATCGGTCGCTGCTGAAAACCTTGCTGGGCCGGCAAGCGGGAGCGCAGCCGACATGATGCGCCGTCTCTCAAGCAATGCACCGGTGCGGTCGATAGCGAGTAAAGGAGGGTTTAGCGAATGCAAGAGATAAGCACGCGCGTGGTTACGCTGTCGGCCCCCCAGCAGGCCCTGCAATCCTATCTGGATGAACTGTTGCAGGATGCCGCACTGGAGCTGGAACAGAGCCAGGTCAGCGAGGATGAGTTTCAGGCTGCAGTGCGCGAAGAGCTGCAGCGGGACCGTCAGACTCCGCAGCGTACGCCCTCCGTCGCGGCGAAGGTGGTAGCGCCGGTTGAGATGCCCGTGGCCGTCCCGGTAGCGCCTGTAGCCAGCGTTGCACCCATTGCCCCACCGGCTGAACGGTCGGCACCCGTCGTGCCGCCGGTTGCCAAGGCGGCGCCCGTTGCTCCGGCGTCTGTGACGCCGGCGGTACAGCCCCCGGTCGCGGCCACTCCGGCTCCCGTTACCGCACCCCCGTCGCCACCGCTCATTCAGGCCGCGCGCCCGAACTGGGGCGAAGAGCCGTTTGAGTGCCTGCTGTTCGATGTGGCCGGCCTGACACTGGCTGTGCCGCTGGTGTGCCTGGGCACAGTGCATTCGCTGCAGGGCCAGGAGCTGACGCCGATCTTCGGCCAGCCGGACTGGTTTCTCGGCATGCTGAGCACTCACTCCGGCAACCTCAAAGTGCTCGATACGGCGCGTTGGGTGATGCCCGAGCGTTACCGCGATGAATTTCGCGACCACTTGAAGTTCGTGATCACCATTCAGGGCTACGACTGGGGGCTGGCGGTGCATCAGGTTGACCGCTCGATTCATCTGCACCCCGGGCAGGTTAAATGGCGCACGCAGCGGACCCAGCGGCCGTGGCTGGCGGGCACCGTGATTGAGCACATGTGCGCGCTGCTGGATGTCGCCGCACTGGCCGATCTGATCCGCAGCGGTGCCCATACGCGAAAGAGTTGATTGATATTTCAAGGCCCCACGGGCCTGGACACGCATTCGGCCTACCGGCCGCGCGCATCGCCATAAACGGTTCTTGACGAGGTTTGAACAATGAAAAACATGACAGCGCAAGGCTCTGACGATCCCATTCTGCAGTGGGTGACCTTTCGCCTGGATAACGAATCCTATGGCATCAATGTCATGCAGGTGCAGGAAGTGCTGCGCTACAGCGAGATCGCGCCCGTGCCGGGAGCACCCAGCTATGTGCTGGGGATCATCAACCTGCGCGGCAATGTGGTGACGGTCATCGACACCCGCCAACGCTTCGGTTTGGATTCGGCGGACATCACTGACAACAGCCGTATCGTGATCATCGAGGCGGACAAGCAGGTCGTTGGCATACTGGTCGACAGCGTTGCTGAAGTGGTTTACTTGCGCCAGTCGGAAATCGAAACCGCCCCCAACGTCGGTAACGAAGAGTCGGCCAAGTTCATCCAGGGCGTGTGCAACAAGAACGGCGAGTTGCTGATTCTGGTTGAACTGGAGAAGATGATGAGTGAAGACGAATGGCTGGAGCTTGAGAACTTCTAAATGATCTTGAACCTCGTCGCGATCGTTCTGGCCGTGATCTCTCTGACTGCCTTGGGCACAGTGATCTGGCTAGCCGCCCACCTGCGTCGCTTGAATGCAGGTGTTGAACATCAGTTCCGCCAGCATGCCGAGCGTCATAGCAAGCGTGACAAGCGCATGCAGGAGTTGAGCAAGCAGCTCGAAACCTATATTGGCGTTTGCGTGAAGATGGGCGACGAGTTGCAGGAGCTGCGCCAATTGGTGACGCCTCTGCCGGAACGCCTGGGCAAGCTCGAGCAGAGTGATCCGACCATGGTCTCCTTCATCCAGGCGTCGCGCCTGGTGGGACTCGGCGCGAGCATCGAAGACCTGACCCAGTCCTGCGGCCTGACCAAAGGCGAAGCCGAGCTGGTCAGCAAGCTGCACCAGGCGCGACGACCAGAGTAATCGGCGCGCGCGTGCGTCGGGCCCCGGTCCACGGGCCTGACCTTCTATTTTCCTTCTCGGGCGGTCGCCCTGTAATGGACTCCTCCATGAGCAAACGCTTACAACTGATCTTCATCATCGCCGCCTTCGTGCTGGTCGGTGGTTACTTCTCCGCCCACAGCTATGTTGAGCAAGAGATGCAGGGTGTCTTGGCGCGCTGGCTGGACGAGAACGAGTTGGAAGATCGCATGAGTTGGGAGTCCTCATCGATTTCCCTGTTCGACCAGTCACTGACGCTGACGGGCGTTACCCTGGAGCTGGACGGCGCGGACCCGCTGAGCGCCCGCGAAGTGGTGATTTCCGACTATCTGGAAAACGCTGAGCGGCTACGCAGTCGCGTGCGCATCAGCGGTTTGATCCAGCAGGGAGCGGAGCTCGAAGAGATCAACCAGATACTGCGCGACCAGGCGGCGCAGTTGAACCTCAGCGAAGCGCAAACGCTGCAGATCGCACCGGTTGATCTGCTGGTGGTCAGCGATCAGAATGATGTCACCGGCGAGGCCTTGTCGGAGTTCAGCCTGACCATGCCGGGTGTCATCAGCGCCGACGTGCACCTGAGCATGACGGACCTGTATGACCTGCGCGCGCAGAGCAAACGCCTCAATGCACAGCTGATGGCCAAGACCACGCCGGAGGAGTTGTCCGCTGAGGATATTCAGCAGGTGCTCGATGTGTTGCTCAAGGGCAGCCTCGACGCGTTTAGCCTGCGGCTCGAGGACCAAGGTCTGCTGCCTTTCGCGCTGACGGCCAGGCGTGGCAACAACGGCTTCAGCGAGGAGCAATTCACTCAATGGATCAAAAATAGCCGTTCAGGCTGCCAGTTCGTTCTCTATTCTCTGCCCGAGACGCTGGCGCCGACCTGCGATCTGGTCGAGCCGCTGTTGCGCGGCCAGTTGCGTGAACTGACCCTGGCTGCCAGTCCGCAGCAGCCGGTGAAACTGGCCGAGCTGTTCGAAGTGACCAGCAACCCCGCGCTGGTGACGGTGTTTGATCAGCTCAACCTGAGCATCACCGGCCAGTAGATTCGTGAGAGCAGGGCGTTTCTCCCAGACTCCTGTTCGATGTGGTTCCGTGGGTGGATGGCGTTGTTACATCCACCATGACCACAGCTCGATGGATCGCCACCCGGTGGATCGGTAACGCGTGATCCACACGACAACGACATTCCTTTAGTCCGGGATAAACCCCACAGGACGCTTGCCCTTCAAATACCAGGCGAAGGCAATGATCTCCGCGATGCAGCGGTACAACGCTTCGGGGATCTCATCGCCCAGCTCCAGGCGCGCCAACAGGCGCAACAAGTCGGCATTTTCGTAAATAGGCACCTGATGCTCGCGGGCCAAGGCGAGAATCGCCTCGGCCAGGGCATCCTCGCCTTTAGCGGTCAGGGTGGGGGTGTGCTGGCCGTCGTAGCGCAGGGCAATGGCGTGGCGGGTAGTGTGGTCATTCATGCGTTGTCGTCTATCCAGCAGTGTTCAACAGGGGTCGCAGACGGCTGCGGCGGTACGCCCTGCCGGCAGTTCAGCTCGCCCACCGTTAGGCCAGCGGCCTGCAGCCGCTCGCGCAGTTGCCCGAGTTCCTGTGCAATGAGGGTTGCGGTCTGTGCGTGCGCTGCCCACAGTTGGCCGGATAACTGGCCCCGGCTTAACTGTGCCTGAACCTGCAATGCGCCCAGTGGTTCCAGGTCAAAGGCCAAGTCGATCTTCCACAGGCTGTCCCGTTCCGACTCGCCTTCGCGAGCATCGGGCTGCTCGCGCTGGATTTTCAGCTGCAAAGGCGTGGGCTGATCGCGCAGCGGCAGCTCCATCTGCCAGGTGGTGGTAAGGGAGTTGTCGGGTCCGCCCTGGGTCTGCGCCAGGCTGGACAACTGATGGGTCTGGACCCGGGAAACGGCCGCGGCGGCGAGCTTCAGCAGGCTTTGCACATCACCTTCGCTTTCCAGTTCGGCGGCCAGGCGGCTCGGTAAGGGGAAACTCAGGCCCGGCGCGCGCCCATTTTGCTGGCCCAGCACACCGAGCAGGCTACGGGCGACGCTCGGCAGGCTGCTGGCCAGGGCTGCGCTGGCGGGCGTGGTGGCCAGTGCCAGGCTATTAAGCCCGGGCGCAAGCTGGGCAACCAAGCGCAGCAGGTTAGCTTTAAGGTCGTGGGTCAGGGTGCCCGCCTGGCTGCTCAACAGTCGTTGCTCAAGCCCCAGGCCGCTGTCTTTCATCGCCTGGGCCAATCGTTGCGCATCACCCAGTTGGCCGAGGGTTGGCAGACTGTTTTGCAACTGCTCGATGCTTTGGCGCAGTGCGGGTGACAGGCTGGGTGGCTCCAGGCGGGCGAGGGCATTGAACACGGCTTGCAGCGAGCCTTGACGAGCATGCTGGGAGGCCAGTTGTTGCAGCGCGTCGAGCTGCTCCAGGCGTGCGCCCAACGGTAGAAATTGCAAGGTCTGGCCGTCGCGCACCTGGGCACTGAGCAGGCTGCCGACCGGTAGGGGCTGGGCACTTTCCAGCACCAACTGGCGTCCGGTCAGCGGCGAGCTGAGCACCTGCACAATGATCTGCTGCAGGTTCGTCACGCTGTTCGGCGTGTTGCTCAGCACCCGGGCTTGCAGCAGGCTGCCCGCTGGCAACTGGCTCAGATCCAGGCGCTGCAACGGACGCTCTGCCGTCGTGATCAGATTGGCCAGTAGGCGATTGCCCGTCTGTGCCGTGAGCTGCAGTTGGCTGCCTACGCCGGGAGCGGGGCTGTCGCCGGCGCGTACCTGGAGCTGTGCGGTGCGTCCATCGGGTAGGGTCAGGCGCAGCGTCAGGTGCTGGCCTGTCGATAAATCTCGCTGGGCGGTGACTTCGGCCTGCGCACGCTGCCCGGGCGCGAGCAAGGCTTCGAGCGGTTGCAGCGCGGTCAGGCGCACTTGCAAGGTCGTAACCGGCGCCGAACTGCTCATGGACGCCGTGCTGGGTGGGGAAAAATTGATTTCGCTCATGAAATGGTTATACGCCCTTACAACCTGCCCCAATTGCCCGCATTGAGTGAGAGGAGTCACATGTATAATGCCGCCCCAATCGGATCGGCGCTCCCTTCTTCTCAGGTAACGGCCGTCTCCAGACTGACTTGAGGCACGTGGTCGGCAGATACCGCGGCGTGTCGCTGTTTTGTCGCATTTATTTGGATAGGCATGGCGTGAGCAGTCCCTTTCTCGAAACCCTAGCGCTGACTTGTGAGCGCGACTGGCGCGTGTTGTTCGAAGGCCTGGAGCTGCGGCTGTTGCCGGGTGACATGCTGCAGGTCGTGGGCCCCAATGGCAGCGGCAAAACCAGTTTGCTGCGCCTGCTTTGCGGGCTGATGCAACCCACCGCTGGCGAAGTACGCTTGCAGGGCGAGCCGCTGGCCGCCAGGCGCGGCGAGCTGGCGCGCAATCTGCTGTGGATCGGTCACGCCGCCGGGATCAAGGGCTTGCTCACTCCGGAAGAGAACCTGGCCTGGCTGTGCGCATTGCATCAGCCGGCCGATCATGAGGCGATTCGCCAGGCACTGACAGCGGTCGGCCTGCGTGGTTTCGAAGATGTTCCCTGCCATACACTGTCCGCGGGACAGCAGCGTCGTGTAGCGCTGGCCAGACTCTATCTGCAGGCTCCGCCCTTGTGGATTCTCGATGAGCCGTTTACTGCGCTGGATAAGCAAGGCGTAGCGCAACTGGAAAGCCATCTGGCCCAGCATTGCATGCAGGGCGGCATGGTGGTGTTGACCACTCATCACTCGCTGGACGAAAAACCTGCCGGCTATCGGGAACTTGATTTAGGGCAGCGCGCCGCATGAGTAACGTCTTTACCCTGTTGCTCGCGCGCGAGGCGCGCTTGTTGTTTCGCCGCCCCGCTGAGTTGGCCAATCCACTGGTCTTCTTCGCCATCGTGATCGCCATGTTCCCCCTGGCGGTGGGGCCCGAGAGCCAGTTGCTGCAAACGCTTTCACCGGGACTGGTGTGGGTGGCGGCGCTCTTGGCCGTGCTGCTCTCGCTGGATGGGCTGTTTCGCAGCGACTTCGAAGACGGTTCGCTGGAACAGTGGGTCGTTTCGCCGCACCCTCTGGCTCTTCTGGTGCTTGCCAAGGTACTGGCACACTGGCTGTTCACCGGGTTGGCCCTGGTGCTGCTTTCGCCCTTGCTGGCGTTGATGCTGGGTTTGCCGTCGCGCTGCCTGCCGGTACTGCTGGCCACGCTGCTGCTCGGTACGCCGATCCTCAGCCTGCTGGGCGCGGTGGGCGCGGCGCTGACCGTAGGCCTCAAGCGCGGCGGGTTGCTGCTGGCGCTGCTGATTTTGCCGCTGTACATCCCGGTGCTGATTCTTGGCAGCGGAGCGTTACAAGCGGACCTGCAAGGATTGCCCACAGCCGGCCACCTGTTGTGGCTGGCCAGTCTGACCGCTCTGGCGGTCACCCTGACCCCTTTCGCCGTTGCTGCCGGTTTGCGAATCAGCGTAGGCGAATAGGATTTAAATGGCGCATCGGGCGCCACTTGATATGACGAAAGGGCCGGGCGGCGATCCGGTGCCGCGACCTAAGAGTGTTGCAATGAACTGGACATGGTTTCACAAGCTGGGCTCGCCCAAATGGTTCTACGAAATCAGTGGCCGCTGGCTGCCCTGGCTGGGCGCGGCGGCTGTGCTGTTGCTGGTCGTCGGCACGGTCTGGGGCCTGGCGTTTGCACCGCGGGACTACCAGCAGGGCAACAGCTTCCGGATCATCTACATCCATGTGCCCGCGGCCATTCTCGCCCAGTCGATCTATCTGATGCTGGCGGTGGCTGGCGTCGTCGGATTGGTGTGGAAGATGAAGCTGGCTGACGTGGCCTTGCAGCAGGCCGCGCCGCTGGGCGCCTGGATGACTGTGATCGCCCTGGTGACCGGCGCCGTGTGGGGCAAGCCGACCTGGGGCGCCTGGTGGGTATGGGACGCGCGCCTGACCTCGATGCTGATCCTGCTGTTCCTGTATTTCGGCGTCATCGCTCTGGGTAACGCGATCACCAACCGCGACAGCGCCGCCAAGGCCTGCGCCGTGCTGGCCATCGTCGGCGTGGTCAATATCCCGATCATCAAGTATTCGGTGGACTGGTGGAACACGCTGCACCAGCCGGCCACCTTCAAACTCACCGAGAAGCCGGCGATGCCGATGGAAATGTGGCTGCCGTTGCTGGTCATGGTCATCGGCTTTTACTGTTTCCTCGCCACGGTGGTGTTGATGCGCATGCGCCTTGAAGTGCTCAAACGTGAATCGCGCAGCAGCTGGGTAAAAGCCGAGCTGCGCGCCCAACTGGAGGGACGTCGGTGAATTTCGCCTCCTTCTCCGAATTTGTCGCCATGGGTAACCATGGTCTGTACGTGTGGACGTGCTACGGCATCAGCCTGGCCGTCATCCTGCTCAACGTCGCCCAGCCGTTGCTGGCGCGCCGGCGTTATCTGCAAGAAGAGGCGCGTCGTCTGCGCCGGGAGGAAATGAAGTGAATCCTGTGCGCAAGAAGCGTCTGATCATTGTGCTGGCCATCATCGTCGGGGTTGGCGCTGCGGTCGGCCTGGCCTTGTCGGCGTTGCAGCAGAACATCAACCTGTTCTATACCCCCACACAAATCGCCAATGGCGAGGTGCCGGAAGGTGTGCGTATTCGCGCCGGCGGCATGGTCAAGGAAGGCTCGTTGAAGCGCTCCGAAGACTCGTTGCTGGTCGAGTTCGTAGCCGGCGACGGTGCTGCTGAAGTGACCATGCGCTACCAGGGCATCCTCCCCGACCTGTTCCGCGAAGGGCAGGGCATCGTCGCCCTGGGCCGCCTGAATGCCGACGGCGTGCTGGTCGCCGACGAGGTGTTGGCCAAGCACGACGAGAACTACATGCCGCCGGAAGTGACCCAGGCCCTGGAAAGCGCCAAGCTGAAGAATAATGCGGAGGCGACCCAATGATTCCCGAGCTTGGCCACCTGGCCCTGATTCTGGCCTTTTGCCTGGCCATCGTGCAGTCCACGCTGCCGCTGATCGGCGCGTGGCGCGGTGATCGCCTGTGGATGGGCCTGGCGCAGCCAGCGGCGTGGGGGCAATTCTTCTTCCTCACAATCTCCCTGGCCTGCCTGACCTATGCGTTTCTGGTCGACGATTTCTCGGTCGCCTATGTCGCCCATAACTCCAACAGCGCCTTGCCCTGGTTCTTCAAGTTCAGTGCCGTGTGGGGCGCCCATGAAGGCTCGCTGCTGCTGTGGGCCTTCATTCTCGGTGGCTGGACCTTTGCAGTGGCGGTGTTCTCCCGTCATCTGCCGGAAGAAATGCTGGCCCGCGTGCTGGCGGTGATGGGCATCATCAGCATCGGCTTCCTGCTGTTCCTGATCATGACCTCCAACCCCTTCGAGCGCCTGCTGCCCCAAGCGCCGATGGACGGCCGCGACCTCAACCCGTTGCTGCAAGACTTCGGCCTGATCGTCCACCCGCCGATGCTTTACATGGGCTACGTCGGTTTCTCGGTAGCCTTCGCCTTCGCCATTGCCGCGTTGCTGGGCGGTCGTCTTGACGCTGCCTGGGCACGCTGGTCGCGCCCTTGGACGCTGGTTGCCTGGGCGAGCCTGGGCATTGGCATCGTGCTCGGCTCCTGGTGGGCCTACTACGAACTGGGCTGGGGCGGCTGGTGGTTCTGGGATCCGGTGGAAAACGCCTCTTTCATGCCTTGGCTGGTGGGTACCGCGCTGATTCACTCGCTGGCGGTCACCGAAAAGCGTGGCGTGTTCAAGAGCTGGACCGTGCTGCTGGCGATTGCCGCGTTCTCGCTAAGCCTGCTGGGTACCTTCCTGGTGCGTTCCGGTGTGCTCACCTCGGTACACGCCTTCGCGGCCGATCCGGAGCGGGGCGCGTTCATCCTGGTGTTCCTGCTTATCGTGGTGGGTGCCTCGCTGGCGCTGTTCGCGGTGCGTGCACCGGTGGTCAAAAGCCAGGTCGGCTTTGCTCTGTGGTCCCGCGAGACCTTATTGCTGGTCAATAATCTGGTGCTGGTGGTGGCCACGGCCATGATTTTGCTCGGCACGCTGTATCCATTGCTGCTCGATGCGTTGACCGGCGCCAAGCTGTCCGTTGGCCCGCCGTACTTCAATGCCATGTTCCTGCCGCTGATGGCGATCCTGATGCTGGCCATGGCGGTGGGCGTGCTGGTGCGCTGGAAGGACACGCCGGTGAAGTGGCTGTTGGGCATGCTCACGCCGGTGCTGATCGGCAGCGCGGTGCTTGGTGGTCTGGCGTCCGTGCTGCTGGGCGATTTCCACTGGGCGGTGCTGGCGGTGTGCTTGCTGGCAGCTTGGGTGGTGCTGGCCAGCGTACGCGATCTGCTCGACAAGACCCGTCACAAGGGGCTGTTCAAGGGCATGCGCAGCCTGAGCCGCAGCTACTGGGGCATGCACCTGGCTCACTTGGGGATTGCCGTGTGTGCCATTGGCGTGGTGCTGTCTTCCCTGCAGAGCGCCGAGCGCGACCTGCGCATGGCGCCGGGCGAGTCCCTCGAACTGGCCGGCTACCGCTTCGTCTTTGAAGGTGCGGTACACCACGAAGGTCCCAACTACACCTCCGACAAGGCCACGCTGCGCGTGTTCGAGAACGACAAGCAGATCGCAGTGCTGCACCCCGAGAAGCGTCTGTATACCGTGCAGATGATGCCGATGACCGAAGCCGGTATCGACCCCGGGTTGTTCCGCGATCTCTATGTCGCCCTCGGTGAGCCGCTGGAAGATGGCGCCTGGGCCGTGCGCTTGCACGTCAAACCTTATGTGCGCTGGATCTGGCTGGGCGGGTTGATGATGGCTTTTGGTGGCGTGCTGGCCACGCTGGACCGTCGCTACCGCGTCAAGGTCAAGAGTCGCGTACGTGAAACCTTGGGCCTGACAGGAGTACCGGCATGAAGCGTGGATTGCTGCTGATTCCGTTAGCGATCTTTCTGATTGTCGCGGCCTTCCTGGCCAAGGGGTTGTTTCTCAATCCCCAGGAGCTGCCTTCAGCACTGATCGGCAAGCCGTTCCCCGCTTTTGAGTTGCCGAGTGTGCACGAGGGCAAGCCAGTGACCCGTGAAGCGCTGCTCGGCAAGCCGGCGTTGGTCAACGTATGGGCGACCTGGTGCCCGACCTGTCGAGCCGAGCATGAAACGCTCAATGCGTTGGCCAGTCAGGGGGTGGTAATCCATGGCGTCAATTACAAGGACGACAACGCTGCGGCGCGCAAGTGGCTGACGGATCTGCTCGATCCCTACCAGATCAACATTGAAGATAAAGTCGGCAGCCTGGGTCTGGACCTGGGTGTCTATGGCGCGCCGGAAACCTTCCTCATCGACAAGCACGGCATCATCCGCCACAAGTATGTCGGTGCCATTGATGAGCGCGTCTGGCGCCAGCAGCTGGCACCGCTCTACCAGGAGTTGCTCGACGAATGAAACGTTTGCTTGCCGCTGTGTTGTGCAGCCTGGCGCTGGCCGGTATGGCCTGGGCCGCCATCGACACCTACGAGTTCGCCAGCGAGGCTGAGCGTCAGCGGTTTCGCACGCTGACCTTCGAATTGCGCTGCCCCAAGTGTCAGAACCAGAACATCGCCGATTCCGACGCGCCGATCGCCATGGATCTGCGCCGGGAAATCTACCGGATGATGGGCGAGGGCCAGAGCGACAAGCAGATCGTCGACTACCTCGTGGCTCGCTACGGCGATTTCGTGCTGTACAACCCACCCGTTGAAGCCCGCACCCTGTTGCTCTGGTACGGCCCCTGGGCCTTGTTGGGCGGTGGTCTGTTGGTATTGCTGATAATTGTGGTGCGCAAACGCAAGGTGGAAAGCGCACCGCAAAAAGCCCTGCTGTCCGCTGAAGAGCAGCAGCGTCTCTCTCAATTGCTGGATAAGAAGGACTCATGATCGATTTCTGGCTTGCCGCCGTCCTGTTGTTGTTGGTGGCCTTGGCGTTTCTCCTGATTCCGGTGCTGCGGGGCCGTCATGCCCAGCGCGAGGAAGACCGTACCGCCCTTAACGTGGCGCTCTACGAAGAGCGTCAGGCCGAGCTGAAGACCCAGCATGCCGCCGGCACCCTTAACAGCGAGCAATTCGCCGCAGGCAAAGCCGAAGCGGCCCGTGAGCTGCTGGCCGATACCGAAAACGTAGACGTACAGCGCAGCGCGCACCTGGGCCGCACCGCGCCGTTGCTGGCGGCGGTACTGGTGCCGGTGTTGGGCCTGGGCCTGTATATGTACTGGGGCGCCAGCGACAAGCTGGAGCTGTCCCGCCAGTTCGACCAGGCGCCGGCCTCGATGAGCGAAATGGTTGCCCGTCTGGAGCAGGCGGTCAAAGCCCAGCCAGAAGCGGCGGAAGGTTGGTACTACCTGGCGCGTGCCTATATGGTCGAAGAGCGTCCGGCCGATGCGGCCAAGGCGTTCGAACGTACTGTGACGCTCGCAGGCCGTGATCCCGCATTGCTTGGCCAGTGGGCCCAGGCGCTGTACTTCGCCGGTGGCCAGCAGTGGACCGAGCAGATCCAGTCGCTGACGCGCGAAGCGCTGCACATCGATCCTGAAGAAACGACGACCTTGGGCTTGCTGGGCATCTCTGCCTTCGAGGCCGGGCGTTTTGCCGAAGCGGTCGAGCACTGGGAAAGACTGGTTGCTACCTTGCCGGCCGATGACCCGTCTCGCGCGGCGATTCAAAGTGGTATCGAGCGTGCCCGCGCCCAGGCGGGTGATCAGCCGCAGGGCGCCCAGGCGGCCCCGGCGACTATTCAGCTCAAGATGCGGGTAGAGCTGGGCGCGCAGGTGCGCGATCAGGTGCAGCCGGGCGACAGCGTGTTCATTTTCGCCCGCGCCGTCGATGGGCCGCCGGCCCCCCTGGCAGCCAAGCGGCTTAGCGTTGCCGAGTTGCCGGCTGAGCTGACCTTTACGGATGCCGATGCAATGCTTCCCCAGTTGCGCTTGTCCAACTTCCCGAAGGTCGAGCTGGTGGCGCGAATTTCCCGGGGCGGTGATCCGCAGAGCGGAGAGTGGATCGGGCGCAGCAAGGCGGTGGATTCCAGCAATACGCAACTCCAGCAGCTCGTCATCGATCAACCCGATAGGCCCTGAATAACAGCCGGCTCTGGCCGGCTCTGGAGAAGAGATGCAGCGGCGCGCGCCCTGGTTGCACCTGAGTCGAGTCGTCCTGGGATCGCTGATGGTGGTACTGGCGGGCTGTGCCAGCGATGCGGTCTACCATCTGCCCGGTTCACAACCGCAGCGCCAGCCAGCGCCTGTGCCTGAATCACCGACCCGTCCGGTGATTACGCCTGCGGTCCCGGCCACGCCTTCCCCGGGAACGCCGTCAGTCCCGGCCACGCGCAAGACGCATCCGCGTTACGCGCCGCCTCCACACCTGGATGCCCATTGGGACAATCAGCTGGGGGTCTATGTGGTCAGTGGCCAATCACTCTATTACCGCGAACGCCTTTACTACCGCTGGAGCAATGGCTGGTACTGCGCCGGCCAGCCGGGTGGTCCTTGGGAGGCGGTCGACGAGCCTAGCGTTCCCACGGGATTACGCGGCTTGCACTGAAGTGCCGCTCGTTAGGCGGCTGGCTGATGTCATCCAGGAATCCAGGCGTACCACGAGAAATGCTTGTAAGTGAGGCTGCGCGCTAGGGTGGTGCGTCGAAGATTGGACGAGCGTGCTGAGGTTTTTCGGTGTGAGACTGCTCAATTCCGTCGAGCGGATATCGCGAGTCCAAAAAGCAGAAAGCCCCGCGGGATAGCGGGGCTTGGGTGAGGATGGTAGGTCATGAGCTACCTGTATCGTTCTGTTGTCGGTTACGCCGCCAGAGTCTTGCTGCGGGCGCGTTCGATGACGCGTTGCAATCGCTCGCTGCCCTGATAATGCTCAGGGTAGAGGCGTTCGCTGTGACAGGCGATGCCGTGCTCGTTTACCAGCGTAAAGCTGAAATTACCTTTGCGGCTGGGTGCCAGAAAATGGCAGTCAAGCGGTGCGAAGGCTTCGGATAGAACGCGGATTGCGTCCTGGGCGCGATGTTGAATAGACATATTATTATGTGTTCCTTTTGCAAAAAACGACTGTAGCCGTTTGTGAAGGCTCCGAATCCCGCCACTCACCTGAGTGGTCGTAATGTTCCTTATCGGAGCAGTGCCGCCAACGGAAGGTTCCGTAACCTGCTAGGTAAAGCTTAAGCAAGCTACGTGACAGTTGTGCGGCGGGTTATCAAGTTTGCGTGCGGCAGGGAGAAGGTTCTGATCCCTGTGGTTCCGTACTGATCGTTCGTCGGGCTTTTGAGGGTCTTTCGAAGTGTGACTTCCAGCGGTGGCGAACGGGAATCGCCTGGAAAATCCACACCGGGTGACGGTCGACTTGATAACTAACGAGGGTCACTCTAGCCCATTTGCAGCGGACGTGCATAGGGGTAGAGAAATCTTGAAATAGAAAAACCCGCCGAGCAAGGCGGGTTTTTCGGGAATTTGGTCGGAGCGACAGGATTCGAACCTGCGACCTTCTCGTCCCGAACGAGACGCGCTACCAAGCTGCGCTACGCTCCGTTTGGATGGCGCGCATTGTACCGAAAAACTTTTGATGCACAAGGGGTTAGGGGGGATTTTTTTCGCGGCCCGGTGACAAGCGGGGTCATGTGCCGCCTGGGTTACCGGCCGGAACGGCGTGCTGTAGCAAGTGCGGGGTGTTCAGGTTGGCGAGGCGAATATCGTCCTCCGGGCAATCCAGGGCGATGGCGCCATGGCGAATGAAAACGTGTCGAGGCGCGCGTTCACCGGCAAGCCAGGCGTGCTCGATACTGTCACGCAAGCTCACCGGAATTAGGCTGAACAGAGGCTGCCAATGATCACCCTGGCGCAGCATTACGGGTCGCTGTGGGTGACGGACGGCCTGCTGGCGGATGGCATCGATCAGGTCGCCGTCGATCAGGGGGGCATCGCAGGGCAAAATCAGCAGGTGGTCGTGCCTGGCAGCTGCAAGACCGGCGCGTATGCCCGCCAGAGGGCCTGGAAAATCATCATTCTGATCGGTCACCAGGCGGTCGGCGAAGTGCCGATAGCGATCGATATTGCGGTTGCAGGAAATGATCAGATCGTCGGTCAGCGGTCGGACGCAGTCATGCAGCCAGGCAATCAACGGGCGGCCCTGCCAGTCGATCAGCCCTTTGTCCCGGCCGCCCATGCGCTGGCCACGTCCGCCCGCCAGCAGAAGTACCGAGCAGGATGGCAGGGCTAAGGGGGCAGGCATGGCGGGGCTCCTGGGGCAGGGGGCTGTGATATAACACTGCGACGTGAACCCCACAACTGGAAGCTGTTCATGAATCACAAGGCTGATGCGCTTTTTGTTCCCCTGAGTATTGCCGTACTCACCGTAAGTGATACGAGAAGTCTGGAAACCGACACTTCCGGTCAACTGTTCGTTGACCGCCTGACGGCTGCCGGCCATTCACTCGCCGAGCGGGTATTGCTCAAGGACGATCTTTACCAGATTCGCGCGCAGGTCGCGACCTGGATCGCCGATGAGCGCATCCAGGTGGTCCTGATCACTGGTGGCACCGGCTTTACCGAGCGCGACAGCACCCCAGAGGCGGTGAGCTGCCTGTTCGACAAGCAGGTGGATGGTTTCGGTGAGCTGTTCCGGCAGGTTTCCTACGCCGACATCGGTACCTCCACCGTGCAGTCCCGAGCGCTGGCCGGCCTGGCCAACCGCACCCTGGTGTGCTGCCTGCCGGGGTCCACCAATGCCTGTCGCACAGCCTGGGACAGTATCCTCGCCGAACAGCTGGATGCCCGCCATCGGCCGTGTAACTTCGTGGCACACCTCGTGCGTGCCGAGGTGTGTGGGAGTCGCGGATGAGCAGCGAACCTTCGGCTTTATTGCCGCTAGATACTGCGCTGGAGCGGCTGCTGGCGCTGGCCGACGCGACGCCGATTGTCGACTGCGAAGAAGTGACTTTGGATCAGGCGCAAGGCCGGGTGCTGGCTGATGCGCTGTTGGCCGGGCTCGATTTGCCGCCCTGGGACAACAGCGCGATGGACGGTTACGCGCTGAGTCTCGCCGACTGGCAGGGCGAGCCACTGCCGGTAGGGCAGCGAATCTTCGCTGGCAGCGCGCCGACGCTGTTGCAACCGGGGAGTTGTGCACGGATTTTCACCGGTGCGCCGCTGCCCGAAGGCGCAGACTGCGTTGAAATGCAGGAAAACGTCGAGGTGCTGGCGGATGGCCGAGTGCGTTTTCTGCAACCGCTCAGGACGCGCCAAAACGTGCGGCCCAAGGGGCAGGAGACCCGCATCGGCGATTGCGTGCTGGCGGCCGGCAGCCGGTTGGGGCCCATCGAGCTAGGCCTGGCAGCATCGTTGGGGCAGGCGAGTCTGCGGGTGCGCCGCCGGCCACGCGTGGCCGTGCTGTCGACGGGCGATGAATTGGTGGAGCCGGGGCTGCCGCTGGGCCCTGGACAAATCTACAACAGCAATCGTCGTGTGCTGTGCAGCTGGTTGCAACGTCTGGACTGCACGGTGGTGGATGCCGGCATCCTGCCTGACGATGCGCAGGCCACCCGTGACGTGTTGGCGCGTCTGGGCGAGGTCGATCTGATTCTGTCCAGTGGAGGCGTTTCGGTCGGCGAGGCGGATTTTCTCGGCCAGGTACTGCGCGAGGCAGGCGAACTGGCTTTTTGGAAGTTGGCGATCAAGCCGGGCAAGCCGCTGACCTGCGGGCACTATCGAGGCGTTCCGGTGCTCGGATTGCCCGGTAATCCAGCCTCGACGCTGGTGACCTTCGCGTTGCTGGCCCGACCCTATCTGTTACGCCGACTGGGCGTGACCAGCGTGATGCCGCTGGGGTTCGACGTGCCGTCGGGCTTTGTTTGGAGCAAACCGGGCAAGCGCCGCGAGTACCTGCGCGCCCGCGTGGAACAGGGACGTGCGGTGATGTATGCGAACCAGAGCTCTGGCGTTTTGCTCAGCGCTGCCTGGGCCGAAGGCCTGGTGGAGGTGCGCGAAAATACAACGTTTTCCGAAGGTGATCCGGTGCGTTTCATCCCGTTCAGCGAGGTCTTGAATTAGCGTCGGCGCATAGCTTGCGTCGCTCTGCGAGAGGCAGGCGTTGCGCTTGCATTCTGGCTATGCCGAATGCGCTGTAAGCTGACCTTCCCGCCAAAGCACTACAGCTGCGCCTGCCTCGGCCGATAACCTGACAGCAGCAGGTTAGATCCGACGGATAACACAGGAGCAGGCATGGCCAGCATTCTCGATTCAGTAGACCAACGAACCCAATTGGTGGGTGAGAATCGCCTGGAGATTCTCCTGTTCCGCCTGTCCGGGCGGCAGCTCTTTGCAATCAACGTCTTCAAGGTGCAGGAAGTCCTGCAGATGCCGCGCCTGAACCGTATGCCCCACCGGCATCCATGCGTGTGTGGTGTGGTGAACCTGCGCGGGCAGACCCTGCCGGTCATCGACCTGGCCAAGGCAATCGGCATGCGTCCGCTGCAGTCTGAAGCGAGCACCATCATCGTTACGGAATACAACCGGTCAGTGCAGGCGTTCCTGGTCAGCAGCGTCGAGCGCATCTTCAACCTCAATTGGGAAGCGGTGCAGCCTCCGCCCAGTGGCGCCGGCCGCCAGCATTATCTGACCTCAATCACCAAGGTCGATGACCAACTGGTGGAAATCATCGACGTGGAAAAAGTGCTGGCCGAGATCGTGCCCTACAACGCACAGGTGTCCAGCGAGCTGCTGGCGGACCCGATCTTTAAGAAGGCCGCTGGACGTGAAGTGCTGATCGTGGACGACTCCGGCGTGGCACTTGCGCAACTGAGCGAGACCCTCTCTCAACTGAACTTGAAAATCCACACCGCCAGCGACGGCTTGAAAGGCTTGCAGAAGCTCCAGCAATGGGCCGATGCGGGCGAAGTGCTGACCGATAAGCTGCTGATGGTGTTTACCGACGCAGAAATGCCCGAAATGGACGGCTACCGGTTGACCGCTGAAATTCGCCAGGACCCGCGCCTGCGTGATCTGTACGTGGTGCTGCATACCTCGCTGTCGGGCAACTTCAACGAGGCGATGGTGAAGAAAGTCGGGTGCGATAACTTCCTCTCCAAATTCCAGCCGGACCGCCTGGTAGACGTGATTCGCGACCGCCTGCTGCGAGACTGAGTACGCCGGGTACGCCGGCGCGGGTGCGCAAGAACAGGCCTGTCCGTTATGCTGGCGGCTTGTCCATTGCGTGCCCACTGGAGATCCTGTCATGCACCTGTCCGCGCTGTATCGTTATCCGCTCAAGTCTGCCATGGGCGAACGCCTGCAGGCCTCCCCGGTAGACGAGCTCGGTTTGCACGGCGATCGGCGCTGGATGCTGGTGGATGCGGACAGTGGGCGGTTTCTCTCGCAACGTGTACTGCCGGCCATGACCCGGCTGCAGGCTCGCTGGCAGAGTGAGCAGCAGTTGTTGCTTAGCGCGCCGGAAATGTCACCGCTGTTGGTGGACCTGCCTGCGGCCGACCAGGCTCTGCGCTCGGTCAGTGTGTGGAAGGACGAATTGAACGTGCCAGATGCCGGCGATGCGGCGGCGGACTGGGCGAGCCGCTTGCTGGGCCGCGCCTGCCGCCTGGTGTACGTACCTGCGCACCGTACACGGCAGGTAGACAGGCGCTATGCTGGTGACGGTCGGCGCGTGGCCTTCGCAGATGGTTTTCCCGTATTGCTGATTGGTCAGGCCTCGCTTGAGGACCTGTCGGCGCGCGTGGGCCGCCCGTTGGAGATGCGTCGTTTCCGGCCGAACCTGGTTATCGACGGCAGCCTACCCTATGCCGAAGATGGCTGGCGGCGTATTCGCATTGGCGAGGTCGAATTCCAGGTGGTCAAACCCTGCACGCGCTGCGCGATTACCACCCTCGATCCGGATACCGGCGAGCGCAGTGTTGACCTGGAGCCGCTGGCCACGCTGCAGACCTACCGGCGTGGTGAAAAGGGAGTGATGTTCGGGCAAAACCTGCTCGTCGAGGGCGAGGGGCGGCTGGAAGTGGGAATGCCCGTCGAGTTACTCAACTGATCGACCGGCGGTTCGCTGCCACTGCAAGCTGCGCTCGTGACGCTCCACCAACTGCTGCGGGGCGTTGAGTTTCTGGCCGTAGATCACCGAGTAGGTAAGCACGTTCTGCACGTATTGGCGGGTTTCATCGAACGGAATGTTCTCCACCCAGACATCGAACTCCAAGTGGTCGGCACCTCGCAGCCATTGGCGCACTCGGGTGGGGCCGGCGTTGTAGGCAGCCGAGGCGAGGATTCGATTGCCGTCGAATTGGGCGCTGACCTGGCTCAGATAGGCGGTGCCCAACTGGATATTGGTTTCTGGCTTGAGCACCTGGTAGGTCGAATTCAAGGAAATGCCGAACCTGCGTGCGGTTTCCCGCGCCGTGGCAGGCATCAGTTGCATCAAGCCGATGGCGCCGGCATGGGAGCGTGCGTCGTCCATGAAGGCGCTTTCCTGGCGGGTGATGGCGTACACCCAGCTGGAGTGCAGGCCCCGTGATTTTGCGGCGCTCGTCAGGCTGCTGCGGTAGGGCATGGGGAAGCGGACGTCCAGGTCGTCCCAGTGGCGCGCCTGGCTAAGGGTGCGGATGGCGGGAAAATGCCAGTCCAGGTCGTGGGCGAGCTTGGCCTGGGCGATCAGCTCCTCCCGGCTGAATACGCGGCTGATGTGATACCACTCGCGGCGGGCATCGACATAGTGGCCACGCGCATGGAGCTCCAGGGCACGACGGATGCCGGCCGTACTGCGCACGCTGTGCAGGGTCTTCGGGTCGATACTCAAGGGCTGATGATTGAGGTTGTAAGGACTTTTGATTCGGTCAGCGGCCAAGAAGCCGTAAAAGTCGCGCTCGCCTGCCACCAGACGGTACAGGTCCATAGCATCCCGATTACCGGGTTGCGCCAGTTGCAGGCTGCGTGCGTTCCAGTAGCGCCAGCGACTGCTGCTGGCCAGATCACCGCCCAGACGCGACGTCAGCTGGTGGGCTTCATCCCAGCGACCCAGGCGCAGCAGCAGGCGAGCCCGCCATTCGCTGACCGTATCGTCGCGTAGCTCCGGGTCGTACTCGGCCATGACTTTCAAGGCGCGGGCGTCGAAACGCTTGGCCAGGGTCAGGCCGATTTCGCGGGCGATGGCGACCTTTTCCTCGGCAGAGAAGCGCAGGCGAGCGGCGTAGTCGTCGAGCAGCTCCAAAGCCAGGTCCGCGTTCTGGCGAGCCAGGCGGCGCAGGCCGAGGCCAACGATGTCGGTCATGGCGGTGCTGGTGGAGGAAAACCGGCCGCGCTGGCGCAGCAGTTCGGGATTGTTGATGACGTCCAGCAGCAGGGCGCCTTCGCGACGCAGGGTGCCAAGGCCCTTGACCAGGTAGCTGGTCAGGCCCAGGTTGCGCGCTTCGGCGGCCAGCAGGGCACGTTGCCAGCGCAGCCCTTCGCTGGGCTGGCCGTGTTTGGCCCAGAGCGTGAACAGGGCGTCACAGCTCTCGGGTTGGGATTTGCCGACCAACCAGAGGCGTTCGGCCGTCGCCTGGCCCGCTTCCCGCTGGCCGTGGGTCAACTGATATTGACCGTACAGGCAGTCCAGTTCGGTGTCATTGAGGGTCGGATCGTAATGGTCCAGGAAGGCTTTCCAGTCACTGCGTGCAGCCAGCAGTTTCAACCAGTTGCGCTTCAGGGTGCCGGCCTGGGGCAGGTCGCCGTGCTCAATGAGAAACTTGCTGACCTGAGCGTTGCTGGCCTGTTTCAGCCGCGAATTCAGTTCCGTATAGGCCAGGTAGGGCTCAAGCGGATAACGTTGCAATTCCGCACGGTGCCGGTAATAGGGGCCGGCGTCGCCCTTGGCCAGCGCGCGCTGGGCCTGGTCGTACCAGGTGCGTTGCTGGTCGAGACTGGCTGCTTGGGCTGGGGTCATTGAGCCGAGGGCAAGTACCAGGCAGGAAAGATGAAGCAGACGTCGGTACATGGGGCTCCCTGACAACGTAACGCTAGGTGGCAAGAGCTTAGCCGGATGTCTTGCCCAAACCCGTGATCATCCGACGAATGCCCTGTATCAGGCCATTTCGGGAGCTGCGGGCGCGAAGCTGTTAGAATGCGCGCCCTGTTTCCGGAGGCGCCCATGACGTTGCTCAAATTCACCGATGTATCCCTGGCTTACGGCGCCACGCCGCTATTGGAACAAGTGTCCTGGCAGGTGGCCCGGGGCGAGCGGGTGTGCATCATTGGCCGCAACGGCACCGGCAAATCCAGCATGCTGCGCCTGGTCAAGGGAGAACAGGCTCCGGATGACGGTGAGATCTGGCGAGCGCCGTCGCTAAAAATTGGCGAATTGCCGCAGGAACTGCCGCGCGCCGACGAGCGCACGGTATTCGATGTGGTCGCCGAGGGACTGGCCGGAGTGGGTGAGCTGTTGGCCCAGTACCATCACCTGAGCCAGAACATTCACACCGACGAAGACCTCAACAAGCTCATGCACGTGCAGCAGGAGCTGGAAGCCAAAGATGGCTGGCGTCTGCAGCAACTGGTGGACAGCACCCTGAGCCGCCTGCAGCTGCCGGCCGACAAGACCCTGGCCGAGCTGTCCGGCGGCTGGCGTCGCCGGGTGCTGTTGGCCCAGGCACTGGTGGCAGAACCCGACCTGCTACTGCTCGACGAGCCGACCAACCACCTGGACATCGGCGCCATCGCCTGGCTGGAAGAAGCCTTGGTGAATTTCAACGGCGCGGTGCTGTTCATCACCCACGACCGTTCCTTCTTGCAGAACCTGGCCACGCGCATCCTCGAACTGGATCGCGGCCATCTGATCGACTGGAACGGCGACTACGCCAGTTTTCTGGTGCACAAGGAGCAGCAACTGGCGGCAGAAGAAACCGCCAGCGCTCTGTTCGATAAAAAGCTGGCCCAGGAGGAAGTGTGGATTCGTCAGGGCATCAAGGCCCGACGCACCCGCAACGAAGGTCGTGTACGGGCTTTGAAGGCGATGCGCGCCGAGCGTGCCGAACGTCGCGAGCGTCAGGGCAAGGCGACGTTCCAGGTGGAAACCGCGGACAAATCCGGCAAGCAGGTCATCGTCGTGGAGAATGTCAGCTTCGCCCATGCCGGTGGCGAGCCGCTGATTCGGGATTTCTCCATGGTTTTGCAGCGCGGCGACCGCATTGGCCTGCTCGGGGCCAACGGGACCGGCAAGACGACCCTGCTCAAGCTGTTGCTCGGCGATCTGCAACCTACCGGTGGCAGCATTGAAGTGGGTACCAAGCTGGAAGTGGCGTATTTCGACCAATTGCGTCACCAGCTCGAGCCGGAAAAGACCGTGATCGATAACGTGGCCGAGGGTCGCGATTTCATCACCATCGATGGGCAGAGCCGCCATGTGCTCAGCTACCTGGGCGACTTCCTGTTCAGCCCACAGCGTGCCCGTACCCCGGTCAAGGCGCTGTCCGGTGGCGAGCGGGCACGTCTTTTGCTCGCCAAGCTGTTCAGTAAGCCGGCCAACCTGCTGGTGCTCGACGAACCGACTAACGACCTCGACGTGGAAACCCTGGAGCTGCTCGAAGAAGTGCTGTTGAACTTCCCGGGCACGGTGCTGATGGTCAGCCACGACCGGGTCTTCCTGGATAACGTGGTGACCAGCACGCTGGTGTTTGAAGGCAATGGTCAGGTACGCGAATACGTCGGCGGTTATCAGGATTGGTTGCGCCAGGGCGGCTCGCCGCGGCTGCTGGGTGCCAGCGATAAGGCGGACAGTGACAAGGCGGAAAAAACAGCGGCCAAGAGCGAACCGGCAGCTACCGCATCGCCAGTTAGCGAGCCAGTACCTGCAGCGAAGAAAAAACTCAGTTACAAACTGCAGCGCGAGCTGGAGGCGATTCCGGGGCAGATCGATGCCGTGGAACAGCAGTTGGCAGCCCTGCAAGTGGAGACTTCCGATCCGGCGTTCTACAGCCGTCCGGCGGAGGAGGTCAGCACAGCGCTGACGCAGCTGGAAAGCCTGCAGCAGGAGTTAGATGGTCTGCTTGAACGGTGGGCCGAATTGGAACATTGACCATGGAGCGCTGAATGGCGATCGAGTACCGGATCATTCTCGATGAAGAGCACGAGTTCAGTTACCGGATCCAACTGGACCGTGCCTATGACCGCAATCTTGCGGTCGCAGCGCCGGCCTGGACGCGACTGGAACATCAGCAGTGCAGCAATTGCCCGCTGAGCAAGAATGACTACAGCCATTGCCCGGCGGCAGTGGACCTGCATCGGGTGATCGAGGATTTTCAGGGCCTGCCGGCCTTCACCCGTGCCATGGTCTGGGTACGCACTCCCGAGCGGGAATATCACAAGCTCGTGAGCCTGGAAGAAGGCCTGCGCTCATTGCTCGGGGTGATCATGGCGACCAGCGCCTGTCCGGCTTTGTCGCGGCTCAAGCCCATGGCTCAGCAGCATCTGCCGTTTGCCAGCAATCAGGAGTTCATCCTGCGTGCGGTTTCCCTGTATCTGGCGCGCCAGTATTTCAACTTCCGCGAAGGGCGGCGACCGGACTGGGAGCTGCGCGGGCTGGTCAAGCTGTTCCAGCAATTGCAGCTGGTCAACCAGGCGTTCTGGCAGCGGATTCACACAACGTGCAAGGCAGATTCCAACCTGAAGGCCTTTCTGACCTTCTTTTCTTTGGCCTCGAGCATGACGGTTTCCCTGGAGACTCAGCTACACAAAATTCGTCCGCAAGTGATGAGTTCGGGGGACGGGCTGGAGTAAAGGAGGCGCTTGGCTGGCGTGGGCACAATGCAGGGGTAACCTGTGGTTACCCCTTGGCGCAACGGCTTACTCGGCCTTGCGTAGCCGAACCGCCAGCACGTCGCAAGGCGCGCCATGCAACAGGTCGTTGGCGGTGGAACCGAGCAGCAACGCCAGGCCATGCCGACCATGGCTGCCGACCACGATCACGTCGCAATTCTGCTCGGTGGCCAAACGGTGAATTTCCTGGCGCGGCTGCCCATAGGTCAGGTGTATGTGGTCCTCGGTCAGTTGCGGATAGCGTCCGGCAAAACCATTCAGACGTTCGCGGGCCTGATCGAACTGCTGTTGCTGCAGCATCGACAGGTCCATGGGCACATCGCCGCCGAAGGCCATGGCCATCGGTTCGATTATATGCACCAGTGACAAGCGCGCCTGATGGGCCTGCGCCAGAGACTGGGCCCGTTCTATGACCGCATGACATTCCTCGGTCAGGTCGATGGCCGCCAAAATATGCTGATAAACCATGGTGTCTCTCCTTGAACGTGCGAGTGCGGGGTGACTCTAAGTATGACCTTGCAAGGCAGATAGCGCCCACCAGGGTTCTAACCCATGGAGAACACGCAGTCCATGGCGGTCATGCAGCGGCCATCCGCATAGGCGCGTGAAGAATCTGTCCCTGTGCTGCGCTAAACGGATCGCGTTTCTCTGTAAATCCCCTAATTGACAAGCGGAGCCTTTTCCACGAAGGTGAGCGCACCCGAATCAAACGATCGTATGAATTGAGCGTTTGCCATGCGCAGCACTCTAAACGCACGACTAGATGCATCGATGGGTGTGCCGGCAATGGCAGGCCGTTTGCCTGTTGCAACCGGCGTTCGATGTATAACTGTTCAGCTTCCATACCTGGAGATCAGTTGATGATTTACGAAGGTAAAGCCATCACGGTTAAGGCTCTTGAGGGCGGCATCGTCGAATTGAATTTCGACCTCAAGGGTGAGTCCGTCAACAAGTTCAACCGCCTCACCCTGAACGAGCTGCGTCAAGCCGTCGACACGCTCAAGGCCGATGCGTCGGTCAAGGGCGTCATTGTCAGCAGTGGCAAGGACGTGTTCATCGTCGGCGCCGACATCACCGAATTCGTCGACAACTTCCAGCTGCCCGATGAGCAGCTGGTTGCCGCCAACCTCGAAGCCAACAAGATCTTCAGCGATTTCGAAGACCTCAACGTGCCCACCGTGGTCGCCATCAACGGCATCGCCCTGGGTGGTGGTCTGGAAATGTGCCTGGCCGCCGATTACCGCGTTATGGCCGACAGCGCCAAGATCGGCCTGCCGGAAGTGAAGCTGGGCATCTACCCGGGCTTTGGTGGCACCGTGCGCCTGCCGCGTATCGTCGGCGCCGACAACGCCATCGAGTGGATCGCAGGTGGTGCTGAAAACAGAGCGGATGCTGCACTGAAAGTCGGCGCTGTGGATGCCGTGGTTGCCGCAGACAAACTGCAAGCCGCCGCCCTGGACCTTATCAAGCGCGCCATTTCCGGTGAGCTCGATTACAAGGCCAAGCGCCAGCCCAAGTTGGAAAAGCTCAAGCTCAACGCCATGGAACAGATGATGAGCTTCGAGACCGCCAAGGGCTTCGTCGCCGGTAAGGCCGGCCCGAACTACCCGGCGCCGGTTGAAGCCATCAAGACCATCCAGAAGGCCGCCAACCACGGTCGCGACAAGGCGCTGGAAATCGAAGCTGCCGGCTTCGTCAAACTGGCCAAGACGCCGGTTGCGGCCAGCCTGATCGGTCTGTTCCTCAACGACCAGGAACTCAAGAAGAAGGCCAAGGTTTACGACAAGCAATCGCGCGACGTGAAACTGGCCGCTGTTCTGGGCGCTGGCATCATGGGGGGCGGTATCGCCTACCAGTCGGCCGTCAAGGGCACGCCGATCCTGATGAAGGATATCCGTGAAGAGGGTATCCAGATGGGGCTGAACGAGGCCTCCAAGCTGCTGGGCAATCGCGTTGACAAGGGCCGCCTGACCGCCGCGAAGATGGCCGAGGCGCTCAACGCCATCCGTCCGACCATGTCCTATGGCGATTTTGGCAACGTCGACATCGTCGTCGAAGCCGTGGTCGAGAACCCGAAGGTCAAGCAGATCGTGCTGGCTGAAGTAGAAGAGCAGGTGCGTGAGGATGCAATCCTGGCCTCCAACACCTCGACCATCTCCATCAATCTGCTGGCCAAGGCGCTCAAGCGTCCGCAGAACTTCGTCGGTATGCACTTCTTCAACCCGGTGCACATGATGCCGCTGGTGGAAGTGATCCGTGGCGAGAAGTCCAGCGAAGAGGCCGTTGCTACCACCGTGGCCTACGCTAAACAGATGGGCAAGAACCCGATCGTGGTCAACGACTGCCCCGGCTTCCTGGTCAACCGCGTGCTGTTCCCGTACTTCGGCGGCTTCGCCAAGCTGGTCAGCGCCGGTGTGGACTTCGTGCGCATCGACAAGATCATGGAGCGCTTCGGCTGGCCCATGGGCCCCGCATACCTGATGGACGTGGTCGGCATCGACACCGGCCACCATGGCCGCGATGTGATGGCCGAAGGCTTCCCGGATCGCATGAAGGATGATCGTCGCTCCGCCATCGATGCGCTGTATGAAGCCAACCGCCTGGGGCAGAAGAACGGCAAGGGCTTCTACGTTTACGAGACCGACAAGCGCGGCAAGCCGAAGAAAGTCGTGGATGCGTCCGTTCAGGAAGTGCTGGCGCCGATCGTTTACGAACAGCGCGAAGTCACCGACGAGGACATCATCAACTTCATGATGATTCCGCTGTGCCTGGAAACCGTGCGTTGCCTGGAAGACGGCATCGTCGAGACGGCTGCCGAAGCTGACATGGGTCTGATTTACGGCATCGGCTTCCCGCCCTTCCGGGGTGGTGCGCTGCGTTACATCGATTCCATCGGTGTAGCTGAATTCGTTGCCCTGGCCGACAAGTATGCCGACCTTGGCCCGCTGTATACCCCGACTGCCAAGCTTCGTGAAATGGCCGCCAACGGCCAGAAGTTCTTCGGTTAACGCGGACAGAACAGAGCGAGATAGAGAGATATGAGTCTTAATCCGAGAGACGCGGTTATTGTCGATTTCGGCCGCACCCCGATGGGCCGCTCGAAGGGCGGCATGCACCGCAACACCCGTGCCGAGAACATGTCGGCGCACCTGATCCGTGAGCTGCTGAACCGTAACGACAAGGTCAACCCGGCCGAAGTCGAAGACGTGATCTGGGGCTGCGTCAACCAGACCCTGGAGCAGGGCTGGAACATCGCCCGCATGGCGTCGCTGATGACCCAGATCCCGCACACCAGTGCTGCGCAAACCGTCAGCCGCCTGTGCGGTTCGTCGATGAGTGCGTTGCACACTGCCGTGCAGGCCATCCAAACCGGCAACGGCGATGTATTCGTCGTCGGTGGTGTGGAACACATGGGTCACGTCAGCATGATGCACGGCGTCGATCCGAACCCACACATGTCCCTGTATGCCGCCAAGGCCTCGGGGATGATGGGGTTGACCGCAGAAATGCTTGGCAAGATGCATGGCATCAGCCGCGAGGCGCAGGACGCCTTCGGTGAGCGTTCGCATCGTCTGGCTCACCAGGCCACCGTCGAAGGCAAGTTCAAGGATGAAATCATCCCGATGCAAGGCTACGACGAGAACGGTTTCCTGAAGGTTTTCGACTACGACGAAACCATCCGCCCGGAAACCACCCTGGAAAGCCTGGCGAACCTGAAGCCGGCGTTCAACCCCAAGGGCGGCACCGTGACGGCGGGGACCTCCTCGCAAATCACTGACGGCGCGTCCTGCATGATCGTCATGTCCGCCCAGCGGGCCAAGGATCTGGGCATTCAGCCGATGGCGGTGATTCGCGCCATGGCGGTTGCTGGTGTCGACCCGGCGATCATGGGTTACGGCCCGGTGCCGTCCACTCAGAAGGCGCTCAAGCGTGCCGGTCTGGCCATGGATGACATCGATCACGTCGAGCTCAACGAAGCTTTTGCGGCCCAAGCGCTACCGGTCCTCAAAGACCTGAAGCTTCTTGACAAGATGGAGCAGAAGGTCAACCTGAATGGCGGCGCCATTGCTCTGGGCCACCCCTTCGGTTGCTCTGGTGCGCGTATCTCCGGTACTCTGCTTAACGTAATGAAGCAGAACGGCGGTACTCTGGGCGTGTCGACCATGTGCATTGGTCTCGGCCAGGGCATCACCACCGTCTTCGAACGCGTTTAAAGCGCTCGCGGCGGATGACGAAACCGGGGCCTTGTGCCCCGGTTTTCGTTTACAGCAAAAATAATTCCCTACAGGGTTACGAAGGTTTGCCGATGAAGTTAACAGCCGGCCTTTATCGCCATTACAAAGGTCACGAGTATCGCGTTTTCGGTGTTGCTCAGCATTCCGAAAGCGAAGAATGGATGGTGATCTACCAAGCGCTGTACGGTGAATACGGCCTGTGGGTCAGGCCGATGAGCATGTTTTGTGAGACGGTTGAAGTCAACGGCGAGCGTTTGCCACGTTTTGCCTTGATCCAAGCGGAAGAGCCGCAGATCGGCCAGCGTCCGGATTGAAGATTGACGTCAGTCCCTTGACCTCGTATTGATCACCACTATATATAGCGGTGCCGCATAAGTGGCCCGCCTCCTCTTTATTGAATTCAGGAACTTTCCGATCCATGGGTAAATCGCTGGTCATCGTGGAATCACCGGCCAAGGCCAAGACCATCAACAAGTACCTGGGCAACCAGTACGTGGTGAAGTCGAGCATCGGCCATATCCGTGACCTGCCTACCAGCGGTTCAACGGCTAACAAGGAGCCGGCCAAACGCGGCAAGGCTGCGGCCGGTGAGGCGCCTGCGCTGTCACCCAAGGAAAAAGCCAAGCGCCAGCTGTTCACGCGTATGGGAATTGATCCCGAGCAGGGTTGGAAGGCCCGCTATGAAATCCTGCCGGGCAAGGAAAAGGTTGTCGAGGAGTTGCGCCGCCTGGCCAAGGATGCCGACACCATCTATCTCGCAACCGACTTGGATAGAGAGGGGGAGGCGATTGCCTGGCATTTGCGCGAGTCCATCGGTGGCGACGACAGCCGCTACAAGCGCGTGGTGTTCAACGAGATCACCAAAAAGGCCATCCAGGAAGCCTTCTCCCAGCCCGGCGAGCTGGACATCAATCGCGTCAATGCCCAACAAGCACGCCGCTTCCTCGACCGCGTGGTGGGTTACATGGTCTCGCCACTGCTCTGGTCAAAGATCGCCCGTGGCCTGTCCGCCGGGCGCGTGCAGTCGGTGGCGGTGAAACTGGTGGTTGAACGCGAGCGAGAGATTCGCGCCTTCGTCCCGGAAGAATACTGGGAGGTGCATGCTGATCTGGGCACCGCCAAGAACGACCAGGTGCGCTTTGAAGTGGTGCGCGAAAAGGGCGAAGCCTTCAAACCCCTCAACGAAGCCCATGCCATGGCCGCGCTGGAGAAGCTCAAAGCGTCCAGCTACAGCATCGTCAAGCGCGAAGACAAGCCGACATCGAGCAAGCCGTCGGCACCATTCATTACCTCGACCCTGCAGCAGGCAGCAAGCACTCGCTTGGGCTTCGGGGTGAAGAAAACCATGATGATGGCCCAGCGTCTCTACGAAGCGGGTTACATCACCTATATGCGAACCGACTCGACCAATCTCTCGCAGGATGCCGTCGAGATGGTGCGCAGCTTTATCAGCAGCGAGTACGGTGATCAGTACCTGCCGGAAAAAGCCAACGTCTATTCCAGCAAGGAAGGCGCCCAGGAAGCGCACGAAGCCATTCGCCCCTCGGATGTCAATCTGCGCCCGACCCAGTTGTCTGGCCTGGAGCGTGACGCCGAGCGGCTGTATGAACTGATCTGGCGCCAGTTCGTGGCGTGCCAGATGCCGCCGGCTAAGTACCTGTCAACCACCGTCAGCGTTGCTGCAGGTGATTTCGAGCTGCGCGCCAAGGGCCGCATTCTCAAATTCGACGGCTACACCCGTGCGTTGCCGCAACAGAGCAAACCGGGCGAAGACGCAGTGCTGCCGGACATGGCGCAAGGCGAAGCTCTGGCGCTGATCCAGCTCGACCCCAGCCAGCATTTCACCAAGCCGCCGGCACGCTTCTCCGAAGCCAGCCTGGTCAAGGAGTTGGAGAAGCGCGGCATCGGGCGACCGTCCACCTATGCAGCGATCATCTCGACCATTCAGGATCGTGGCTATGTGACGGTGCAGAATCGTCGCTTTTACGCTGAAAAAATGGGCGATATCGTCACCGACCGCCTCGCAGAAAGCTTCTCCGACCTGATGGATTACGGCTTCACCGCCGGTATGGAAGAGCGCCTTGATGACGTCGCCCAGGGCCAGCGCGACTGGAAGGACCTGCTGAACACCTTTTATGGCAAGTTCCGCAAGAATCTCGACGTGGCCGAAGCCAGCGAAGGCGGCATGCGCGCCAATCAGCCGACCCTGACTGATATTCCCTGTAAGGAGTGCGGCCGGCCGATGATGATCCGCACGGCTTCCACGGGCGTGTTCCTGGGCTGCTCCGGTTACAGTCTGCCGCCCAAGGAGCGCTGCAAATCAACCCTCAACCTGGTTCCGGGCGATGAAATCGCAGCGGACGACGAAGGCGAGTCGGAATCACGCGTGCTGCTCGGCAAGCATCGCTGCGCCAAGTGCGGCACGGCGATGGATGCCTATCTGCTGGATGAGAAGCACAAGCTGCACATCTGCGGTAATAATCCAGATTGCTCTGGCTATGAGATCGAAGAGGGCCAGTTCCGCATCAAGGGCTATGAAGGCCCAAGCCTGGAATGCGACAAGTGCGGCAGCGAGATGCAGCTCAAGACCGGGCGTTTCGGCAAATTTTTTGGCTGCACCAACAGCGACTGCAAGAACACGCGCAAGCTGCTGAAAAGCGGCGAGGCGGCGCCGCCCAAGAGCGATCCGATCCCGATGCCGGAGCTCAAGTGCGAAAAGGTCAACGATACATATGTGCTGCGTGACGGCGCCTCGGGATTGTTCTTGGCCGCCAGCCAGTTCCCCAAGAATCGTGAAACCCGTGCGCCGCGCGTGTTCGAGTTGATTCCGCACAAGACCGAGCTGGATCCGAAATTCCACTACCTGCTGAGCGCGCCGCAGAAGGACCCAGACGGTAATCCGGCAGTGATCCGCTTCAGTCGCAAGACCAAGGAGCAGTATGTGCAGTCCGAGATCGACGGTAAGCCGACGGGCTGGAAGGCGTTCTACGCCGACGGCAAGTGGAAGGTCGAAGACAAGCGCTGATTGCGTGATGGAATGACGAAGGGGGCGGCCAACGAGGTTGCCCCCTTTTTGGTTGTACCAGTCCCCGTGGGAGTCAAAAGCATGGCCCGTGAGCGTTATACCCGAACCAATCAAAAGCTTTATTTTGCGGCGCTGGCGCTAGAGAGCTGGCGCGCCGCGAACCTGTTGAGCGCGGTGAATGCCTCAGGACGGGACCAAGCCGAGCGAGAAGCCGCGCTGTTTCATTTGCATGGCGCCGTACTGGCGCTCTGTCACGAAATTGCCGGTTATTACCGCATGCCCGAAGCTGGGCAGATCGAGGCGTTTCTGGATGCTGCGCGGCTGACTGACAAGCCCAATCCGGAGTTGAGTGAGTTGGCCGAGCTGGCGGGCCGCCAGAATTCCTGGCTTGGCCAATTGCTACGTGCCCACGCTCTGCTGCTGCAGCCACCACGCGAGACGGCCAAGGTCGAACCGGTAACTTCATCGTCGCTGATCACCGCGATCAATGTGGGCGAAGAGGAGGCGACACTGACCCCGGAGCTCCTGGATATGTGGCGCAGTGAACTCAAAACGCTGGTTCTGCGCTTCAGGGAGGGCTTGAGCGAGAACTGATCCGTCTCGCCTGCGGGTGCTTCAGGCGCGGCGTCAGGGTGTCTGCGGGCCTGCTTCCTGGCGTGGAAATGCTCCTTTGCTAGTCCGAAGCACAATCAGAGGCGACAAAAGGCCAACGGACTCTAGGGCATTGAATTGCGTCGCTGCTACAATGCGCGGCCTTGTGTAGGAATCCGAGAAATTATGTCGACTGCCTTCCTGGAAATCGTTGAACTGTCCGATGGGCGCATTGTTCTGCGTCGTGCGGATGACGAGGAGGCACTGGTGACGCTGGAATTCTCCTCTGATGCCCGCGCCTTTTTGAATGAGCAGCACGTCGAGGTGGCCAAGGCCATGTTGAGTGTCGGCTTGCAGATGGCCGGACGTATGGCCGAAGGTGACTTTCAGGATGCGGAACGCGTTCTGCATTGACTTAGGTGGCTTGGCGTTCCTTCTTTCAATCCAAGCGAATATTCAGACTTTGCGCGCCGCCTTGGTGAGCAGCGCTGGCGAGTAATCGGCACGCGGAAGGCGCAAGGGGTTGTAGCCAACTGATCACGGTGTGGCTTCGCCCCAGGCGCAAGGCTTCGCAAGCAAGGTTCAGAGCGCTTTGTTCGCCCCGTGGTTGCAGCAGCATGATGCGTTCGCGATTAAGTTGAGCATCGCGCAGCCAGGCCGGGCTGATCAATGCTGGCGGCGCAATGAGTGTCAGCCAACGGGCGTCTGCAGCCAGGCTGAGCTCGCGAAAAATGGAGCCCAGCAAGTATCGGCAATGCTGATGCGAGCCGCGTAGCGCTAACTCGCTGAAGGTCTCCGTCGTATCAACGGGCGCAGTGTCGAGCAGGGTTCGACCTGGCGATGCCATCAGTACGGCATCGAACAGGCCGGGTTGGAGGCGTTCTGGCGAATGCGAGTACTGCATGGAAGCTCCTTGCCAAGTTAGCGGCGTATAACGCCGACGCTCAGCCCTTCGATGGTCAGTTGTTGATGCTTCAAGTCGACTTCAATGGGTGCGAAGTCGGGATTTTCAGCCAGCAGCCAAACCTTGCTGCCTTCGCGTTTGAAGCGTTTGACGGTGACTTCATCATCCAGGCGGGCGACGACGATCTGCCCGTTGCGTGCTTCACGGGTGATGTGCACTGCAAGTAGGTCGCCATCGAAAATGCCGACGTCTTTCATGCTCATGCCATGGACGCGCAACAGATAGTCGGCCCGTGGCTTGAACATGCCGGGGTCAAGTTTGCAGGAGTCTTCGATGTGCTGCTGAGCAAGAATCGGCGCACCGGCAGCGACGCGGCCGATGACCGGAAGGCCGTCATCTTCGCCGGCAATGGCGTCAGATTCAGGGATGCGAATGCCGCGTGAGGCGCCTGGAGTCATCTCGATAGCGCCTTTACGTGCGAGGGCTTTCAGGTGCTCCTCGGCAGCGTTGGGAGATTTGAAACCGAGTTTCTGGGCGATTTCTGCACGCGTAGGAGGATAGCCATACTGTTCCAGGCTGTGCTTGATGATGGCCAGGATCTCGGCTTGGCGGGGCGTCAATTTCAGCATGTCCAGACTCTGTCTATTTATCCAGTGACTGGGATTATATACAGTAGTTTGAAAAAGGGGCAATCAATCCTTTGGCTCATACGAAGAGCGCAAAGAAGCGTGATTCGTGATGGTGAAAGAATGGCCGTCTGGAGGCTGTAGCTTGACGTGCCGTAGACGAAAACGTATGTTTCAAACAAGTGTTTGTCAGGTGTAAGTGAGCCATGGCCCAATCTGAAACGGTCGAGCGTATTCTCGATGCGGCAGAACAATTGTTCGCGGAGAAAGGTTTCGCTGAAACATCACTGCGTCTGATTACCAGCAAGGCTGGCGTTAACCTTGCTGCCGTAAATTACCATTTCGGCTCAAAGAAAGCGCTTATTCAAGCCGTCTTTTCGCGTTTCCTCGGACCTTTTAGTGCCAGCCTGGAGCGCGAGCTGGATCGCCGTCAAGCCAAGCCCGAGCACAAGGCGACCCTCGAAGAGCTGCTGGAAATGCTGCTCGATCAGGCCCTCTCGGTGAAGCCGCGCAGCGGCAACGATTTGTCGATTTTCATGCGCCTGCTTGGCCTGGCCTTCAGTCAGAGCCAGGGGCACCTGCGTAAATACCTCGAAGAGGTCTATGGCAAGGTGTTTCGCCGCTACATGCTGCTGGTCAATGAGGCGGCGCCGAAAATTCCGCCGGTGGAGCTTTTCTGGCGCATTCACTTCATGCTCGGCGCGACAGCGTTCAGCATGTCGGGTATCAAGGCCCTGCGCGCCATGGTCGAGAATGACTATGGGGTGCATACCTCGATCGAGCAGGTCATGCGGATGATGGTGCCGTTCCTCGCGGCAGGCATGCGTGCGGAGACCGGAATCACCGACCCCGCCTTGGTGACGGCGCATCTGCGCCCTCGCCTAAAAACCGGTTCATTAGCGGTCAAGGTCTGAACTCCAGCGATGGGCGTGGCAGCCCTGATCGGCTAAGCTAGCCGCCCATGCGCGCCCTCGACTTCCTACATATTTCATTGGCTGACCAGACCCTTTACGGCTTTGCCGAAGGGGCGCTGTGCTTGCGCCTGCGCATATCGACTGCGGTCAATGGCCCAGGCGAGCGGAACGGCTCGGGTTGCACGCCCCGTGGCCTGCATCAGGTGCGAGCGAAAATCGGCGCAGATCTGCCGTTGGGGGCCGTGTTGCGCGGCAGGCGCTGGACGGGTGAAGTCTGGACGCCAGCGTTGCACGCGGCGTCTCCCGGTCGGGATTGGATTCTCTCACGGATCCTCTGGCTCAGCGGCCGTGAGCCGGGCCGCAACCGGTTGGGCGAAGTCGATACCTTTCGCCGCTATATCTATCTGCACGGCACGCCGGACTGCGAACCCATGGGCGTGCCGTTATCCCATGGCTGCGTGCGCCTGCGTAATACCGATTTGCTGGAACTGTTCGGCCGGGTGCCGCTGCATTGTCCGGTGCGTATTGATGAAGCGCCTTGTCCTGACTGGGCGACGGCTGCACTGACTGAATGAAAAAGGATCGCCCATGAGTGTTGCCCTGCAGGGTTCCCTGATGCTGGATATCGCCGGCACCTGGCTGACAACCGAGGACCGGCAATTGCTGCGTCAACCCCAAGTCGGTGGGCTGATACTCTTTGCGCGGAATATTGAGTCCCCACGGCAGGTGCGCGAGCTGAGTGCCTCGATTCGCGCCGTGCGTCCTGATCTGTTGTTGGCCGTGGATCAGGAAGGCGGGCGCGTTCAGCGTCTGCGCCGCGATTTCGTGCGGTTGCCGGCGATGGGTGATATTGCCGGGTGCGCCGAAGCAGAATTACTCGCCGAGCAGTGCGGTTGGCTGATGGCTACGGAAGTGCTGGCGGTCGGCCTGGATCTGAGCTTTGCACCGGTGCTGGATCTGGATTGCGGGCGCAGTGGGGTTATCGGAAGCCGGTCTTTCCATGCGGACCCCGAGCGAGCCACCCAGCTGGCAGGCGCCTTTATCCGTGGCATGAACGCAGCCGGCATGGCTGCCACCGGCAAGCATTTTCCGGGACATGGCTGGGCGGAAGCGGACTCACATGTGGCCATCCCGGTTGACGAGCGCAGTCTCGAGCAGATCCGTGCTCAGGATCTGCAGCCGTTCACGAGGCTGGCAGGGCAACTGGCAGCGATCATGCCGGCGCATGTCATTTACCCGCAGGTTGATGAGCGCCCGGCAGGCTTCTCCCGCCGCTGGTTGCAGGACATCCTGCGCGGCGAGCTGGGGTTCAACGGTGTGATTTTCAGCGACGACCTGTCCATGGCCGGTGCCCATGTGGCGGGCGACGCCGCGGCGCGAATCGAGGCAGCCTTGTTGGCCGGCTGCGATATGGGATTGGTGTGCAACGATCGCGCCGCCGCCGAGCTGGCATTGAGCGCGCTGCAGCGACTCAAGGTGCAGGCCGCGACGAATCTGGCACCCATGCGCGGGCGGGGATTTGCCACCACCGAGTATCGCCAGCATCCGCGCTGGCTGACCGCCGTGACGGCTCTGCGGGCTGCTGATTTGATTTCCTGACGTTCCACCGGCTGCATGTTTTGTGCAGCCGCGAAATCATCCGGGCAGCCCGCCGGAACTCCGCATTACTGCAGTGGTGTGACCCGGATGAGCAGCCCCAGGCTGGTGTTGTCGATAAAGGTCAACTCGCCGGGTTTCAGGCGACGTTTTTGCTGGAGATGCTCGCTTTCCAGGGGATGACCGTCTTCCAGGCGGTTGACCCAGAGGTCAGCCTGCATGTCGATCAAGCGGTCAAACTTGAGGCGCAAGGTGCCTTGTACCGGAAAATGGCCGAACTGCTCGGCACCTTCGCTTAAAGCGACTTTCACGGGCGTTTCACTCAGTGTCTGCTGCCAGGCCTGGTGCAGCAGCACCTGATAGCCGTTGGCGGGGGTCAGTTTGCTGGCTTCGTCGTTGAGGTGTTTCGCGCTGAAGCTGTCGCTGGCCTTGGTCGGAGCGCCATTGGCCCAGTCATCCGGCGCCGTCTGTCCAGCAATAATCGGTTCGCCTTGGCGGAACAGGATCGTCTCGATCTGGAAGCGGGCGGTTTCGGCGCCGGCCAGCGGCGACAGTAGGGCCAGCAGCAGGGCGAAGTGGCGAAGCAGGCGCATGGTGCGAGTCCTTCAAGCAGGTTGTGGGGCGAGGCGCTCCAGCAGCGCCTCCAAGGTGTTGAAGCGGTCTTCCGGGCGTTCCATCGGCACTTGGAATTTGAACAGCGTAGCGCCTTCGAACTTGTAGCGTTTCGGTTGGCTTTGGATCAGCTTGATTAGCGTCAGGGGATCGACGCAGGTCGTGGCCGCGAATTCGATGCGTCCGCCCTGAGGTCCCACGTCAATCTTGACGATCCCCAACTGCTCGGCTTGCAGTTTGAGCAGCGTCAGGCGTACCAGATGCTTGGTGGGTTCGGGGAGCAGGCCGAAGCGATCAATCATTTCTACCTGCAGTTCCTTCAGCGCGTCCTCATCCTCGGCCGAGGCGATGCGCTTGTAGAGGATCAGCCGCGCATGGACGTCGGGCAGGTAGTCCTCGGGAATCAGGGCCGGCACGCGAAGGTTGACTTCCGCGCCGCTGGCCAGCGGTTGATCCAGATTTGGTTGCTCACCTTTCTGAATCGCCTTGACCGCACGCTCGAGCATTTCCATGTACAGCGTGAAGCCGACTGCCTGGATCTGACCGCTCTGGCCTTCGCCGAGCAGTTCGCCGGCGCCGCGTATTTCCAGGTCATGAGTGGCCAGCACGAAGCCGGCGCCCAGGTCCTGGGCATTGGCAATGGCTTCCAGGCGCTTCTGCGCATCATCGGTCATGGACTTGCGTGTCGGCGTCAGCAGGTAGGCGTAGGCCTGGTGGTGACTGCGTCCCACGCGACCGCGAAGCTGGTGCAGCTGGGCCAGACCGAATTTGTCGGCGCGCTCGATCAGAATGGTGTTGGCGCTGGGCACGTCGATGCCGGTTTCGATGATGGTCGAGGCCACCAGCACGTTGAAGCGCTTGTGGTAGAAGTCGCTCATCACCTGTTCGAGTTCGCGTTCGCGCAACTGCCCGTGACCAATGCCGATGCGTGCCTCGGGTACTAGTTCGGCCAGCTCGGCGGCACATTTCTCAATGGTTTTCACATCGTTGTGCAGGTAGTAGACCTGACCGCCGCGCAGCAATTCACGCAGCAGGGCTTCCTTGATTACCGCCGAGTGGCGTTCCATGACGAAGGTGCGCACCGACAGCCGGCGTGCCGGCGGGGTGGCGATGATCGACAGGTCGCGCATACCGGCCACGGCCATATTCAGGGTGCGCGGAATGGGCGTAGCGGTCAGCGTCAGCACGTCCACCTCGCTGCGCAGCGCCTTGAGCTTTTCCTTCTGGCGCACGCCGAAGCGGTGTTCCTCGTCGATAATGACCAGGCCGAGGTTGTTGAATTTGACGTCATCCTGCAGCAGCTTATGAGTGCCGATGACGATATCCAGCTTGCCGTCGGCCAGCTGTTGCGTAGCGCTTTCCACTTCCTTGGTCGACTTGAAACGACTCATCACCTCAACCGTCACCGGCCAGTCGGCAAAACGGTCGCGGAAGCTGTTGTAATGCTGCTCGGCCAGCAAGGTGGTGGGCACCAGCACCGCCACTTGCTTGCCGCTGTGCACGGCAATGAACGCGGCGCGCATGGCCACTTCGGTCTTGCCAAAGCCGACGTCGCCGCAAATCAGGCGGTCCATCGGTTGGCCGGAAAGCATGTCGGCGCGCACGGCGTCGATGGCGGTCTGCTGATCGACGGTTTCCTCAAACGGGAAGGCCGCACTGAAGGTCTCGTAATCCGCTTGTGGGTCCTTGAACGCAAAGCCTTTGCGCGCGGCGCGGCGGGCATAGATATCCAGCAGTTCGGCGGCGACATCGCGCACCTGTTCGGCGGCCTTGCGTTTGGCCTTTTGCCAGGTTTCCGAGCCGAGACGGTGCAGGGGGGCCAAGGCGTCGTCGCTGCCGGTGTAGCGCGCAATCAGGTGCAGGCTGGACACGGGCACGTAGAGCTTGGCGTCATCGGCGTACTGCAGGGTCAGGAATTCATTGGGCTGGCCGTCGAAATCCAGCGTCATCAAGCCCAGATAGCGACCCACGCCATGGTCGAGATGCACCACCGGCGCGCCTTCGCGCAGCTCAGTGAGGTGCTTGATAACGTTCTCGCCGCTGTCACGGGTCTTCTCACGACGCCGGCGTTGCATTACGCGCTGGCCGAACAGCGGGCTTTCCGGGATCAGGGCCAGCTCGTCGAGCAGCAGGCCTTCATCGAGCGGGGCGATACAGATGGCCAGCCGCGCGGTGCCGTTGACGAATTCGCTCCAGCCGCCGAGCTCCTGAGGTTTTAGCTTGAGGCGGGCGAGCAGCTCCAGCAGTACTTCACGCCGCCCGGCAGATTCGGCGCCGAACAGAATGCGGCCCGGATATTCCTCGATGAAGCGGCGCAGCGCCGCCAACGGCTCGGCGGCCTTGCTTTGCAGCGCCAGGTCCGGCAGCGGCAGCGCGGCGAAGCGTTCACGGCCGACGCCGGGCTTTACATCGTCCTGGCTGACGGTGACCCGTGGCCAGACCTTCAGTCGGGCGAAACAGTCCTCCACCGGCAGGAACAGTTCCGCCGGGGCAAGGATCGGGCGTTCAGGGTCGACGCGGCGGTCTTCGTAGCGGTTGCGCACGTCATGCCAGAACTGCTCGGCCGCCTGTTCGACGCCAGGCAGGGAAAACACCTGGGTGTCCTGGGGCAGGTAATCGAACAGCGTGGCGGTTTCGTCGAAAAACAGCGGCAGGTAATACTCGATGCCGGCCGGCGTGATGCCAGTGGTCAGATCCTGATAGATCGGGCAGCGGCGAAAATCCACGTCGAAGCGCTCGCGGAAGCGGCCGCGGAAATCGCCGATGGTCTTCTTGTCCAGCGGGAACTCGCGGGCCGGCAGCAGGCGAATCGAATCGACCTTGTCCACCGAACGTTGGGTTTCCGGGTCGAAGGTGCGCAGGGTTTCGATTTCGTCATCGAACAGGTCGATGCGGTAGGGCACTTCGCTGCCCATGGGGAACAGGTCCAGCAAGGCGCCGCGCACGGCGAACTCGCCGTGTTCATAAACCGTTTCCACGCGCCGATATCCGGCTGCCTCCAGGCGCACGCGCATCTCGTCGACAATGAGTTTCTGGCCGACATCCAGCACTAGGCTGCGACCGAGCAGAAAATGCGTCGGCGCCAGGCGGTGCAGGGCGGTGTTGATCGGCACCACCAGCACGCCATGATCGATGTCCGGCAGGCGATACAGGCTGGCGATGCGCTGGGAGATGATGTCCTGGTGGGGCGAGAACACATCGTAGGGCAGGGTTTCCCAGTCGGGAAAATGCAGAACCGGCAGGGTTGGCGCGAAGAACGCCAGTTCTTCCTTGAGGCGTTCGGCGCTCTGGCTGTCGGCAGTCAGCAGCAGGGTGAAGCGTTTGGCCTGGCTGGCCGCCTCGGCGATGGCCAGTGACAGCGCGGCGCCAGGCAGGTTGCCCCAGTGTTGTTTGCCTGCCGTGGTGGGCAGGGTCGGAAGACGCAATACAGGCACGGGCGGCTCGTGGTGATGACGAAAAGGTGCTGATTGTAACGGGGTGGGCAGAGGCTCGCCAGAAGTGAGGCAGATGCGCGGCGACTGTCTTATGCTTGCCGCATGTGCGCTGCGCGCCGATAATGTAGCCCCTTTTTTCAGCCCCTACATGTGGAAGGTACTGCCCGTGACCCAGAAGCCCGACCAGTGTCTTGGTGAGTGGATCGATCGTGAAGCCCTCGCGGAAGCGATGATTCCGCTGATTGGCCAGCTCTACCGCAACAACAATGTGGTGACTTCGATCTACGGCCGTGGCCTGATCAATCGCTCGGTAATCTCGATTCTCAAGGCTCATCGCTTCGCCCGTCACCGCATGGCCGGTGACGAAGAGCTGTCAGTGCATGACAGCTACACGATCCTCAAGACCATGAGCGAGCTGAGCCTGGGTGCGGCCTCGGTCGACCTGGGCAAGATGGTTTCCAAGTTCAAGACCGACGGCGACGGGCGCGCCCTCGAGCAGTTCGTGCGTGACGAGCTTGAAGGCGTAGCCGGTAAGCAGAGTGTCAATCACGGTCAGGGCACGGATGTGGTCCTGTACGGTTTTGGTCGTATCGGTCGTCTGCTGGCGCGGATCCTGATCGAAAAGACGGGCGCGGGCGACGGCTTGCGTCTGCGCGCCATCGTCGTGCGCAAGGGTGCTGATAACGACCTGGTCAAGCGTGCCAGCCTGCTGCGTCGCGACTCGGTGCATGGTCCGTTCGACGGCACCATCACCATCGATGAAGAAAACAGCACCCTGACGGCCAACGGCAACCTGATCCAGATGATCTACTCCAACGATCCGGCCTCGGTGGATTACACCCAGTACGGTATCAAGGACGCGCTGCTGGTCGACAATACCGGTAGGTGGCGTGATGCCGAAGGCCTGGCCCAGCACCTGAAGTGCCCGGGCATTGATCGTGTTGTGCTGACGGCGCCCGGCAAGGGCGCGCTGAAGAATATCGTGCATGGCATCAACCATGGCGAGATCACTGCAGACGACAAGATCGTATCCGCGGCGTCCTGCACCACCAACGCCATCGTGCCGGTGCTCAAGGCGGTTAATGATCAGTACGGCATCATCAATGGTCACGTGGAAACCGTTCACTCCTACACCAACGACCAGAACCTGATCGACAACTTCCACAAGGGCAGTCGTCGTGGTCGCAGTGCTGCGCTGAACATGGTCATCACCGAGACCGGTGCTGCGACTGCTGCAGCCAAGGCGCTGCCGGTGCTCAAAGGCAAGCTGACCGGCAACGCCATCCGCGTGCCGACGCCGAACGTGTCCATGGCCATCCTTAACCTGAACTTGGAAAAGGCCACCTCGCGCGAAGAGATCAACGAATACCTGCGCCAGATGGCCATGCACTCGGACCTGCAAAAGCAGATCGACTTCGTGCAGTCCCAAGAAGTGGTGTCCACCGACTTCGTTGGCTCGCGCCATGCGGGTGTGGTCGATGCGGAAGCCACCATCTGTAACGACAACCGCGTTGTGCTGTACGTGTGGTACGACAACGAGTTCGGCTACAGCTGCCAGGTAGTGCGCGTGATGGAAGATATGGCTGGCGTCAATCCGCCGGCGTTTCCACGCTAAGCCATCCGGCAAAGAAAAAACGGGAGCTTCGGCTCCCGTTTTTTTATGGTGGTGTCTGACAAAAATTGTTGCAAATAGAGGTGACGATTATTGGCAATCCAAGGCGCCGGCATGTTTTTAAACAAGAAAAACACCAAGTCTTCGGTGGCCAGTCAAGAACCCTAACTCTATAATCGGGCAGATTTTTTTCCCGGAACCGCGTCACAATGTCGCGTGCAACAAAGGGTCGCCGTATGCAATGCGACCATGGGCTAGTTCGCCGGTTCCTGAACAGCATTCGAATCAGTGATTAGGCAGTCCTATGATCAAAATAAAACATGGGCTTGACTTGCCCATAGCGGGTGCACCAACGCAACGCATAGAGGCGGGACGGCTGGTGCGCAGCGTTGCTGTCATAGGACCCGATTACCCCGGCATGAAGCCGAGCATGGACGTTCAAGTTGGGGATCGGGTCAAACTGGGACAAGTATTGTTCGCCGACAAGAAAACGCCAGGCGTTTTGTTCACCGCGCCGGGTGCTGGGGTGGTCAGTGCCATCCATCGCGGCGAAAAGCGTGTTCTGCAATCGGTGGTCATTGACCTGGACGGTGATGACGAAATCACCTTCGCCCAGTATCCGACCACTGAGCTGGACACACTGAGCGATCAGCAGGTACGCGAAAACCTGCAGCAGTCCGGCCTGTGGACCGCGCTGCGTACCCGTCCGTACAGCAAGGTTCCGGCCATTGATGCGGCGCCCAGTTCGATCTTCGTCACTGCCATGGATACCCATCCGCTGGCGGCCGATCCGCAGGTTGTCATCGCCGAACAGGCCGGTGACTTCGAGGCGGGGCTGAAGGTACTGGCGCGTCTGGCCAAGGTGTTCCTGTGCAAAGCCGAGGGCGTGCAATTGCCCGGGGAAGGCCTGGCTAATGTGCAGGGCGAGAGCTTTGCCGGTCCGCACCCGGCTGGCCTGGCCGGTACTCATATCCATTTTCTCGATCCGGTGAATGCCAGCAAGAGCGTCTGGAGCATCGGTTACCAGGACGTGATTGCCGTCGGCAAGCTGTTTACCACAGGACGTCTGTGGGTTGAGCGTATCGTCGCCCTGGGCGGCCCGGTGGTCGAGCAGCCGCGCCTGCTGCGTACCCGCCTGGGTGCGAACCTTGACGAGCTGACCGCGGGTGAACTGCGACCGGGCAATACCCGAGTGATTTCTGGCTCGGTGTTCGGCGGACGTACGTCCCATGGCGCGCTGTCCTTCCTGGGCCGCTACCACGTGCAAGTGTCTTGCCTGCATGAGGGCAAGGAGCGCGAGCTGCTGCATTACCTGCGCGCTGGTGTGAACAAGCACTCAGTGCTGAATATTTTCATCTCCAAGTTGATGAGCGCCAAACAGTTCGCTTTCTCGACCTCAACCAATGGCAGCACGCGCGCCATGGTGCCGGTCGGCAACTACGAACAAGTCATGCCGCTGGATATCCTGCCTACCCAATTGTTGCGCTCGCTGATCGTTGGCGATACCGAAATGGCCCAGAAGCTGGGCTGTCTGGAGCTCGACGAAGAGGACCTCGCCCTGTGCAGCTACGTGTGCGCCGGCAAGTATGAATACGGTCCGATCCTGCGGGACAACCTGACCCGCATTGAGAAGGAGGGCTGATCATGGGTATTCGCGCATTCCTCGATAAGATCGAGCACAATTTTGAAAAAGGCGGGAAATACGAAAAGTTCTACGCCCTCTACGAGGCGGTGGATACCTTTCTGTATCGCCCCGGCAGCGTAACCAAAACGACGGCTCATGTACGTGACGGCATTGACCTCAAGCGCATGATGATTACCGTTTGGCTGTGCACCTTCCCGGCCATGTTCTTCGGCATGTGGAACGTCGGCTACCAGGCCAACCTGCAATTCGCAGCCAATCCCGAACTGCTGGCCGCCCAGGGCGACTGGCGTCTGGCGCTGACCGCCATACTGGCAGGCTTCGATCCTGCAAGTGTGTGGGACAACATCATCCAGGGTGCTACCTGGTTTGTGCCGATCTATGCGGTGACCTTCATCGTGGGCGGCTTCTGGGAAGTGCTGTTTGCATCGATCCGCAGGCATGAGGTAAACGAAGGCTTCTTCGTCACCTCGGTGCTGTTCGCCCTGATCGTGCCACCGACCATCCCGCTGTGGCAGGTCGCGCTAGGTATCAGCTTCGGCGTGGTGATTGGCAAGGAAGTCTTCGGCGGTACCGGCAAGAACTTCCTCAACCCGGCCCTGGCCGGTCGTGCCTTCCTGTTCTTCGCTTATCCGGCGCAGATCTCGGGCGACACCATGTGGACTGCGGTGGATGGCTTTGCCGGCGCAACCGCGCTGAGCGTGACGGCGGCGGAAGGTCTTGATGGCCTGCTGGCCAGCGGCATCACCTGGACGGACGCATTCCTGGGCTTCATACCCGGCTCCATCGGCGAAACCAGCACCCTGGCGATCCTGCTCGGCGGTGCGGTATTGCTGCTGACCAAAATCGCCTCCTGGCGCATCGTCGCCGGCGTGATGATCGGCATGGTTGCCCTGAGCAGTCTGTTCAACGTCATCGGCTCGGACAGCAACCCGATGTTTGCCATGCCCTGGTACTGGCATCTGGTCACCGGCGGTTTCGCCTTCGGCATGATTTTCATGGCCACCGATCCGGTTTCGGCTTCGATGACCAATGCCGGCAAATGGGTGTTCGGTGCGCTGATCGGCGTCATGCTGGTGCTGATTCGCGTGGTCAACCCCGCCTTCCCGGAAGGCATGATGCTGGCGATCCTGTTCGCCAACCTGTGTGCACCGCTGATCGACCATTTCGTGGTGCAGGCCAACATCAAGCGGAGGCTGGCACGCAATGTCTAAGCAACACGAATCCACGGCACGTACCCTGACGGTTACGCTGCTGATCTGTCTGGTTTGTTCGATCCTGGTGGCCGGTGCCGCTGTGATGCTCAAGCCGACTCAGATCGAGAACCGCCTGCTGGACAAGCAGCGCAGCATTCTGGCAATTGCCGGTCTGTACGAAGACGGCATGTCCGGCGACGACATCAAGGCGGTGTATGACGAGCGTATCGTTGCCAAGGTCGTTGACTTGAAAGCCGGCACCTTCAGCGAGGCCTATGATCCGCTGCGCTTCGATCCGCTGGTGGCTTCCAAGGACCCGAATCTGTCCGACGCCCTGAGTGCCGATGAGGATATCGCCTCGATCCGTCGTCTGGAGCACTTCAGTACCGTGTATATGGTGATGCGTGACGGTCAGCTCGACACCCTCGTGCTGCCGGTGCGCGGCTACGGTCTGTGGTCCTCGCTGTATGGCTTCCTGGCCGTACAGGCGGATCTGGACACCGTGGTCGGCTTCGGCTTCTACCAGCACGGCGAAACGCCCGGGCTGGGCGGTGAAGTGGACAACCCCAAATGGGTCGGTCAATGGCCGGGCAAGCAGCTGTTCGATGAAAACGGCGAGCTGGCTGTAAAGATCGCCAAGGGCAGCGTCGATGCCCAGAGTCCACAGGCCATCCATCAGGTCGACGGCTTGGCCGGAGCGACCCTGACCAGTAATGGGGTCAACAACCTGCTGCATTTCTGGCTGGGTGAGAACGGCTTCGGTCCGTTCCTTGCCAAGCTACGCGCTGGGGAGGCGTGAACATGTCGCAACCCACTATTAAAGAAGTTCTGTTCAATCCGATCTTCATCAACAACCCCATCGGCCTGCAGATTCTCGGGATCTGCTCGGCCCTGGCGGTTACCTCGAACCTGAAGACCGCGCTGGTGATGTCGATTGCGCTGACCCTGGTCACCGCATTCTCGAGCATGTTCATCTCGATGATCCGCAGCCAGATCCCCAGCTCGATCCGCATGATCGTGCAGGTGGTGATCATCGCCTCGCTGGTGATTGTGGTGGACCAGATGCTCAAGGCGTATGCCTATGCCCTGAGCAAGCAGCTTTCGGTGTTCGTCGGCCTGATCATCACCAACTGCATCGTGATGGGCCGTGCTGAAGCCTTTGCCATGCAGAACCCGCCGATGCTGTCGTTCTTCGACGGCATCGGCAACGGTCTGGGCTACAGCGCCATGCTGATTGCCCTGGGCATCGTCCGTGAGCTGTTCGGCTCCGGCACGCTGATGGGCTACGTCATCATTCCAGTGGTCAACGACGGTGGCTGGTACCAGCCCAACGGTCTGCTGCTGCTGCCTCCTTCGGCTTTCTTCCTGATCGGCCTGTTCATCTGGGGCCTGCGCAGCTGGAAGAAAGAGCAAGTGGAACAGCCTGATTTCAAGATGGCACCGCAGGTATCCAATAAGGAGGCCTACTAATGGAACATTACGTCAGCCTGTTCGTTAAGGCCGTGTTCGTTGAAAACATGGCCCTGGCGTTCTTCCTGGGCATGTGCACCTTCCTGGCGATTTCCAAGAAGGTGGAAACCGCGTTGATGCTCGGCATCACCGTGGTGGTGGTTCAGGTTGTTACCCTGCCGCTGAACAACCTGCTGTTCACCTACCTGCTCAAGGACGGTGCGCTGGCCTGGGCCGGACTGCCGGAAGTGGACCTGAGCTTCCTGGGCCTGATCAGCTACATCGGCCTGATTGCCGCTGTGGTACAGATCATGGAGCTGCTGCTCGATAAGTATCTGCCAGCGCTTTACAACGCCCTGGGTATCTTCCTGCCACTGATCACTGTGCACTGCGCCATCATGGGCGGCACGCTGTTCATGGTCGAGCGCGAGTACAACTTCAGCGAAAGCGTGGTGTACGGCCTGGGCTCCGGCTTCTCCTGGGCGCTGGCCATCGTGCTCCTGGCGGCGATCCGCGAAAAGCTCAAGTACAGCGATGTACCGGCCGGCCTGCAGGGTCTGGGGATCACCTTCATCACCGTTGGCTTGATGTCGCTGGGCTTCATGTCCTTCTCGGGCGTCCAATTGTAAGGAAGTGAACATGCTGAGTTTTGAGCTGTTTCTAGCCATTGGGATGTTCACCGGCATCGTGCTCGCACTGGTGGTCGTCATCCTTATGGCCCGCGCCAAGCTGGTTTCCAGCGGCGATGTCAATATCGAGATCAACGGTGAGAGGACCATCACCGTCGCGGGTGGCGGCAAGTTGCTGCAGACCCTGGCGGCCAACGACATTTTCCTGTCCTCGGCCTGTGGCGGCGGCGGTACCTGTGCACAGTGCAAGTGCATCGTGGAAAGCGGTGGTGGCGAGATGCTGGCCACCGAGGAGTCGCACTTCAATCGCCGCGAGGCGAAGGAAGGCTGGCGCCTGTCTTGCCAGACTCCGGTCAAGCACGACATGAAAATCCGCGTGCCGGAAGAAATCTTTGGCGTGAAGAAGTGGGAATGCACGGTGGAGTCCAACCCCAACGTCGCCACCTTCATCAAGGAGCTGACCCTGCGTCTGCCGGAAGGCGAGGACGTTAACTTCCGCGCCGGCGGTTACGTGCAGCTGGAATGTCCGCCGCATGTGGTCAATTACAAGGATTTCGATATTCAGGAGGAATATCGCGGCGACTGGGACAAGTTCGACATGTGGCGCTACGTGTCCAAGGTTGATGAACCGGTCATCCGGGCCTATTCCATGGCGAACTACCCGGAAGAAAAGGGCATCGTTAAGTTCAATATCCGTATTGCTACGCCGCCCCCCAAGGACGACACCATTCCGCCGGGCGTGATGTCTTCCTACGTCTTCAACCTCAAGCCGGGTGACAAGGTCACCGTGTATGGCCCCTTTGGCGACTTCTTCGCCAAAGAGACAGACGCGGAAATGGTCTTCATCGGCGGCGGGGCCGGTATGGCGCCGATGCGCTCGCATATCATGGATCAGCTGCTGCGCCTGAAATCCACGCGCAAGATCAGCTTCTGGTACGGCGCGCGCTCGTTGCGCGAGGCGTTCTATGTCGACGAGTACGACCAGCTACAGGCCAAGAACGATAACTTTGAATGGCATTTGGCGCTGTCCGACCCGCAAGCGGAAGACAACTGGGACGGCCCGACCGGCTTCATCCACAACGTGCTGTACGAGAACTACCTCAAGAGCCACCCGGCTCCCGAGGATTGCGAGTTCTACATGTGCGGCCCGCCGATGATGAACGCCTCGGTCATCAAGATGCTCACCGACCTGGGCGTCGAACCGGAGAATATCCTGCTCGATGACTTTGGCGGCTAGCATGCGCTTGAGCTTCCTTCGGCCCGTCATGGTTGTCGCTTCGGCGGCAGCCCTGGCGGGCTGCTGGTTTTCTGATGAGACACTGGAAACCTTCATGGGCCCAACCATGGGCAGCACCTATACGATCAAGTATGTGCGTGCTGCCGGTGCGCCGGACGTGGTGAAGGCCCAAGCAGAAGTCGAGGCGATTCTGGCCGAGGTCGATCTGCAGATGTCCACCTACCGCAGCGATTCGCTGATTGAAGGCTTCAACCAGGCCGCGGCGGGCTGCCAGGCCATGCCCGAGCCGGTGCTGGAGCTGGTGCGCTACGGCGAACAACTGGCCCGGCGCAGCGACGGTGCCTTCGACTTGACGGTCGAGCCTCTTCTCAATCTTTGGGGATTCGGACCGCAGTCACGCGGCCAGCGCATTCCCAGTGCTGACGAACTGACCGCAGTGCGTGCCGAGTACGGCTACCAACGTCTACAGGTTCGTGACGGTCAACTGTGCAAGGATCGTGATGGCATCCAGGTCGATTTCAACAGTATTGCCGCTGGGTATACGGTCGATCGTATTGCCGCACGCCTACAGCAGCTTGGAGTAAGCAGCTACCTGGTGGAAGTCACCGGCGAGCTCAAGGCCGAAGGGCGCAAGCCTGACGGTTCGCCCTGGCGGATCGCTATCGAGGCGCCACAGAGCGAAGGGCGCGTGGCACAGCAGATTATCGAACTGGATGGTCTGGGCGTGTCCACCTCGGGCGATTACCGCAACTATTTCGAGCAAGATGGCCAGCGTTACTCGCATACCCTGGATCCGCGACGTGCCGCGCCGATAAACCATAAACTGGCGGCTGTCACGGTATTGGATAACTCAGCCATGCAGGCCGATGGCTTGTCTACTGTGTTGATGGTCCTCGGCCCCGAGCAAGGCCTAACGTTCGCCGAGACCGAAAAAATCGCGGCGCTGTTTGTCTTACGTGACGAAAATGGCTTCGTCAGCCACAGCACAACCGCATTTGACGCGTTGTTCCCAACGCAAGGAGAACAGCCATGACATGGCTCGTTACATTCGCCATTTTGCTTCTGGTCGTGCTGGGCATGGCCGTTGGCGTGATCGCCGGCCGTAAACCCCTCGCCGGATCTTGCGGCGGGATCGCCAACCTGGGGATCGAGAAGGAATGCTCGATCTGCGGAGGCGACCGGCAGAAATGCGAAGAAGTGAATTCCGACACTAGCGTCGAAGGTCAGAATCTGGCCTACGACGCGAGCACCAAACGCTGACAGATCAATCTGCCGGCGTGCGCAGCGCCGGCCTTGCCCCCGGCGCAGCCGGGATCGATCCAAGCGGGCCGCCGCGTAGGCACCCGCTTTTGCCGCAGGCGCACGTGACGCCTGTGGCTCGTTCTAAAGGAGTAAACATGGCGGTCTATAACTACGACGTAGTGGTGCTGGGTTCCGGCCCGGCGGGCGAAGGTGCGGCAATCAACGCCGTCAAGGCGGGACGCAAGGTCGCTGTGGTTGATGATCGCCCGCAAGTGGGCGGCAATTGCACTCATTTGGGGACCATTCCCTCCAAGGCGCTGCGTCATTCGGTGCGCCAGATCATGCAGTACAACAACAACCCGCTGTTTCGCCAGATTGGCGATCCGCGCTGGTTCTCATTCCCCGACGTGCTGAAAAGCGCCGAGCGGGTAATCAGCAAGCAGGTCAGCTCGCGCACCGGCTACTACGCCCGCAACCGCATCGACACATACTTCGGCACCGCCAGCTTTGCTGACGAGCGCAGCGTCGAAGTGGTGATGCTCAATGGCGCGGTGGAAAAACTGGTGGCCAAGGACATCGTCATTGCCACGGGTTCGCGCCCTTACCGTCCGGCGGATGTCGACTTCAACCACCCGCGCATCTACGACAGCGACACCATCCTCAGCCTGACCCACACGCCGCGTCGCATCATCATCTACGGCGCTGGGGTGATTGGCACCGAGTACGCCTCGATTTTCAGCGGCCTGGGCGTGCTGGTCGACCTGATCGACAATCGCGACCAGTTGCTCAACTTCCTCGACGATGAAATCTCCGATGCGCTGAGTTATCACCTGCGCACCAATAACGTGATCATTCGTCACAACGAAGAGTATGAGCGCGTCGAAGGCGTGGACAACGGGGTGATCCTGCACCTGAAATCCGGCAAGAAGATCAAGGCCGACGCCTTCTTGTGGAGCAACGGGCGTACCGGCAACACCGACAAACTGGCCCTGGAAAACGTCGGCCTGAAGGCCAATGGCCGGGGTCAGGTACAGGTGGACGAGTATTACCGCACCGCCGTGCCGAACATCTATGCCGCGGGCGATGTGATCGGCTGGCCCAGCCTGGCCAGCGCCGCCTTCGACCAGGGCCGTTCGGCGGCCGGCAGCATCGCCGACAACGACACCTGGCGCTTTGTTGATGACGTGCCAACCGGTATCTACAGTATTCCGGAAATCAGCTCGATCGGTAAAACCGAGCGGGAGCTGACCCAGGCCAAGGTGCCATACGAAGTGGGCAAGGCGTTCTTCAAGGGCATGGCCCGTGCGCAGATTTCCTACGAACCGGTGGGTATGCTGAAGATCCTCTTCCACCGCGAAACCCTGGCCGTGCTCGGTGTGCATTGCTTCGGCTATCAGGCGTCGGAAATCGTCCACATCGGTCAGGCGATCATGAACCAGAAGGGTGAGGCGAATACCATCAAGTATTTCATCAACACCACCTTCAACTACCCAACCATGGCCGAAGCCTATCGGGTCGCCACCTTCGATGGCCTCAACCGGCTTTTTTGAGCGGCTCCGCCCGGTGGCCTGAACCGGGCGGGGAGGACCCATTCAGCAACTCCCGAGCCTGGCGCTGGCCAAACCGGGAGAGTCTGTAAATCAGGTGGTTTCAAGAGGTACGCCACAACCAGAACGCCGGGCTTGCATGATCATGCAGGTCCGGCGTTTTTGTTGTGCGCAATTGTGCGGGCGTCCTACGAAGGTCTCCCTGCGTACGCTTGTTGATACTGGCACTTCGCCTTAAGCTGCCCAAAGACTCACCGAGAGTGGGGCTGATAACAGGGAATCTTCATCGGCTGGAGAGGGCGGTAGCGTGCCCGCACTCACCCCAGCGGGCTTTGCACACCGGCGAAGCCCTGGCCGAGCACGTGGGTATAGATCTGTGTAGTGCGCACGTCGGCATGGCCAAGCAACGTCTGCACTGTGCGAATATCGCTGCCACGGCGCAGCAACTCGGTCGCAAAGGTATGGCGGAACGTATGGCAGCTGGCGGGCTTGCGTACTGAGGATTTACGCACTGCGAACCTTACCGCCTTTTGTACAGCGGAGACGTGTATATGGTGACGGACAGCAGTGCCCTCGCTGTTCTGGGATAGCGTTGTGGACGGGAACAACCATTGCCATTCGAAGGCGAATGGTGCGCCCGGATACTTTCGCGCAAGGGCAAAAGGCAGGCTGACACCGGCCTTGTAAAAGGCCTCGCCATCCTGCCAGGCCTTCAGCATGCGTTGTTTACGGTCTTGCAGAGGCTCAACCAGCGAGGCGGGCAGTAAGGTCGTACGATCCTTGGCACCCTTGCCGTCACGAACGGTAAGGATCTGCCGGTCAAAATCCACGTCTTTGATGCGCAGGCGCGTTGCTTCAACAACCCGAAGCCCGGCGCCGTACATCAACGAGGCCAGCAAACGATGTGGCTGACCCAGCAGCCCGATGATCTCCATGGCCTCTGCGTGGGTCAGCACTACAGGAATGCGTGGCGGACGCTTGACCCGCACCACCTCGCCTATTTCCCCCAGGGGTTGCTGCAGCACTTTCGCATACAGAAACACCAGAGAATTCAGCGCCAGGTTTTGAGTCGCCGCGGCAACCTGACGGTGGGTCGCCAGCCAGCTCAGGAAGGCATTGACCTGCGCAGACCCCATCTCCCGAGGGTGGCGCATCCGGTGAAAGCGAATGTAGAAGCGAATCCAGTACCAGTAGGCCTGCTCGGTACGAATACTGTAGTGGTGCAGACGCATCACCGCCTGGAACTGCTCTTGAAGACGTGGTTGGGGAGCTGCCCTGTCCATGATGGCTCCAAAGGATGGCTGTATTTTGTACAGTGGTTTAGCTGAGGGTTAGAGCGCGGTCAAGCGAATACGGGGTGCAGGGAAGGGGCTGGCGGAGGTGATTGATCTTAAAGGATATTTCTTAGAGCTTTGGATAGCCCAAGGCGGAGTTATGTAGACCTCCATCGTTATCCGTTACGATGGAGCTCCATCTAATCACTGTTAGAGCACGCACTTGATTCTGGAATGAAGTAGAATTTAAATTAATTATTTTGTATTTCAATAATTTTAAACCGTAAAAGAAATAAGGCTATCGCCAGTACAATTGCTTACTACGCCTGGAGTTCAATTAACTTGGCTGCGCTTGTTCAGGCTCGATCGGAATTATCCTTATGGCTCTAGCTTTTATTTTAGATATATTTGGCAAAAATAAAGATGGAACACGACTTTACTTCGCGGGGCTTCGTTTTGGGCTGCCGATGGCTGTTATCCACGCGACAATATGGTTAGGATTTAACTCTGGATATCTTCCATGGTTTTAGGAGTCAGAATATTTTCACCCGCTAATGCCTGAAATAAAGTCAACGCACTGTTAGGGATGGTCTGAAGTAGCCCCTATTTCTGGCTAACTTCAGACCTCGCTGTTTT
>JADGMW010000127.1_pt1 | contig 56237 bp, 57 predicted proteins | sample 8641801 | NCBI WGS metagenome assembly JADGMW01 (sample SAMN16272018, study PRJNA661076) | feces metagenome | isolation source: fecal sample from diarrhoea affected cattle A | host: Bos taurus | place: South Africa: Lokaleng Village, Mahikeng | collected 2019-09
AGGCCTTTTCAACCATCATGCGGCCCATCATCTCCATGTGCAGGGCATGGCAGAACCAGCTGCAGTAGTACCAGAACACCCCGGGCTTATCGGCCGTGAAGGTGATGGACGAGGTCTGCTGCGGGCTGATTTCCATGCTCACACCGTGGTTGACCATCACGAAGCCGTGGGACACGTCTTCGATCTGGTCGATGTTGGTGATGGTCACGGTGACTTCATCGCCTTGTTTGACGGTGAAATCGGTGATGCCGAAGGACGGGGCCATGGAGGTCATGTACACCCGGACCTTCTTGCCGTCGCGGATGACCTTGTTGTCGGTCTCCAGGTTGATCCCATCCTTCTTGGCCATTGCCACAGTGCCTGCGAAGAAGGGGTCGTTGCGGTCCCAGATCTTCTTGGTCTTGATCTGGTCGCGACGGGCCATGATGCAGTCGTGCGGTTCGGCGAAGGTGGGGCCGTCGTGCACCAGCTTCATCACGTCGCCGGAGATGTCGATCAACTGGTCGTTCTCCGGGTGCAGCGGACCGGTGGGCAGGAAACGGTCCTTGGAGAACTTGGACAGCACCACCACCCACTTGCCATCGGCTTCGCTGGTTTCGGTCAGCGACGCATGGTTATGGCCTGGCTGGTAGTGCACGTCCAGCTTCTGCTTGATGTAATTGACCTTCTCGCCCTTGTAGGCGCGGATCGCCTCGTCAATGTTCCACTTGACCAGTTGGCTGTCGATGAACAGCGTGGTGTAAGCGTTGCCACGGCCGTCGAAGGTGGTGTGCAGCGGGCCGAGGCCCAGTTCCGGCTCTGCGACCACGGTGTCACGTTCGTCCTTCAGCTTGCCGGCGAACAGGTCGGGCAGCTTGGCGATGGCGATCACGGTACAGGTTGGCGACAGCTTGCCGTTGGCGATGAAGTACTTGCCGTCCGGCGAGGTGTTGCAACCGTGCGGGTTCTTCGGCACCGGGATGTAGCGGGTAAAGGGGCTGTTCTTGCCGTCTTTCTTACGGCCGTCGACCACCGGCACGCCGTCCATCATGACGAACTTCTTCTCTTTGACGGCCTTGTCGATGGCATGCACGTCGAACACCACGACCCAGTCACGCTCGTTGCGCATGGTGCCGCCCAGGTCCAGGGCGCGCTCGGAGTTGTAGCAGGTGGCGGCGGCGAAACGACCGGTGTAGTCGGCGTCGAGGTTGTCCAGGTTGCCGTCGACGATCACCTGCCAGGCCACTTGCATGGTTTCGGCGTCCACCGCGCTGAAGCAGGTGAAGCTGTTGTCGGCGGAGAGATCGAAGCTGGAGCCGTCGTTCGGGTGCGGAATGAAAAACTCACCGTTGCAGAACACGTACTTGGTGTGCGGCACCTTCTGCAGACGCAGGCCGTGGATGGCCTGGACGTTGGGGATGGTGGTGATCTTGTCTGTTTTCATCACGTCCAGACGGATACGCGCGACGCGGGTGTTGGCCTTGTCGTTGATGAACAGGTACTTGCCGTCGTACTTGCCGTCGGTCATCGAGATGTGCGGGTGGTGGCAGTCGCCGTTCTGGAACTTGGCGCTGTCGCCGAGGACGCGCTTGCTCTCGTTGGTCAGGCCCCAACCGGTGGCGGAGTCGACGTTAAACACCGGGATGCGCATCAGCTCGCGCATCGAGGGGATACCCAGCACGCGCACTTCACCCTGGTGACCGCCCGACCAAAAGCCGTAGTACTCATCCAGTTCGCCAGGGCCGACGTGGGCCTTGTTCTTCGCTTCCTTGGCCGCAGCGGCCCAGGTTTCGCGGCTCATCACGCTGGTGCCCATCGCCGTGGCGGCGACGGCCGCACCGGTCAGCGCACTGGCGCCGAGGAAGCCACGACGGCTGAGGCCGTTCTTCACTTCCGTTTCGTTTTTCTTGTCACTCATGGGTTTTGCTCCTTAGGGACAACATTACTGTCTGTTCGCCTTGCGCCGTCAGGCCAGGCTCAGGGTTCAACGACTTGCACAGCAGGTATCAACTCGGGGCTGTCCGGCGCTTTCTTGCCGCGCTTCTTGCGCTTGTTGATCAGCGGCGGACACTTGGTGTCGTTGTGGTAGGTCATCTGGCAATCGAGGCAGTAGTGGCACTCGTTGTGGTTGATGTGCCCGTCCGGGTGGATTGCCTGGATCTCGCATTCCTTGGCGCACAGCTGGCAGGGGTTGCCACATTCCTTGCGGCGTTTGAGCCAGTCGAACAGGCGCACCTTGCTGGACACCGAGAGGGCTGCGCCCAGCGGGCAGATGTAGCGGCAGTAGACTTTGCGGGTGAACAGGTTGACCACCAGCAGGATCACCACGTAGAGCACGAACCACCACTGACGGTCGAACTTCAGCGTGATCGCCGTCTTGAACGGTTCCACCTCGGCAGCCTTTTCGGCCAGCATCATGGATTCCAGGGAGATGCCGAACAGCACCAGCAACACGATGTACTTGATCGCCCATAGCCGCTCATGCAGGGCAAAGGGCAGTTCGTACTGAGGAATCTTGATCTTGCGCGCCAGCTCGTTGAGCAACTCCTGCAGGGCGCCGAAGGGGCACAGCCAGCCGCAGAACACGCCCCGGCCCCAGAGCAGGATGCTGGCGGCGGTGAACACCCAGAGAATGAAAATGATCGGGTCGGTGAGGAACAGCTCCCAGCGGAAGTCCTGGAACAGCGCGTGGACGAAAGTCAGCACGTTGACCACCGACAGCTGCCCCAGGCAGTACCAGCCGATGAACAGCACGGTGAACAGCAGGTAGCCACGGCGCAGCCAGTGCAGGAACTGCGGCTTCTTGGTGAGGCTGTCCTGCAGGAACAGAATGACGGTCAGCAGGCCCAGCGCGGCCAGCAGCACGCCGACCTGGAAGCTCTTCTGGTACCAGATGTTGACCCACAGCGGCCGGTTGGCTTCCTCGAGGGCGGCCAACTCTTCGGCGGTCGGTTGCGGCCGCTCAATGTATTGCTCGGGCATCTGATAGGGCAGCTCGAAGCTGGTGAAGATGCTCTCCACCGGACCGATCTGACGGCGCACCAGCAGCTCCAGGTTCCAGGCCGAGCCCGGATCGAAGCGGTACTGGTCGCGGATGATGAAGATCGCCATCTCGTAGAAGTCCGGTATGCCAGCGGCATACACGTCGGAGAGGCGGATGAAATCCAGGTCGCGGAAGCTGATGATGTCGCCGAATTGACGCAACTGGATGCGATCGAAGATCCCGCCACGTACGTAGCCCGAGCCCTTGAAGGAGTACTCACCGTTGCCCAGCACGGCAATGGCATGCTCGCCAGGCTTGAGATCTTCCATCAGGAAACGGTACTGGTTATCGCCCAGCAGGTTGCGACCGATGGTGGGCGGATTCAGATGGGTGACATAGAGGTCGACGAAGGTGTCGCCTACCTGTTCTGCAGTGGCCTCGTCGATGCCCTCGGCTTCGCTGCCCTTGAACGCCTCGTCGATATCACCGCGGGTTAGCAGCATGCGGCGAATCGCACCGTTGCCTGTGAGCTCGCTCCAGTTGGCCTGCTGGTAGACATCCTCGCGCACGAGTGCCGGTTTCTGCGTCGCGCCGGCCACGTCCTCGACCAGGCCCAGGGACACGGCCACCGCATGGGCGGAACGCATCACCGCTTCGTTGATCACCATCACCGTTACGGTGGCGCCGGTCACGGCATCGACAGTGACCGCGCTCTTGTCACTGGAGCGACCGACAACGACCCGCTGCTGGACATTGATGTCGGTGTAGGTGGCGTTGAAATCGTGAATCTTCTGCTCGGGGATGCCGATCAGAACGATGGGCTCGTGGTGCTCGAGCATGTAGGCATCGCGGATCACCCCCTGAGGGTCGAGGATGACCTGCAAATTGATCGGCTTGCCAGAATAAGCAGGGATATTGACGACGTTGATGCTCTGGAAAGCGTAACCGAGAATGTCGTCGCCCTGAGTGAGAGTCTGCACCTGATAGTCGCCGGCTGGCTCGGACACGCCGGTCAACCCGGGAAACACCAGTTCCATGCGCTGTCGTTCCAGCCCGCCGTATTCCTTGGCCTGCACGCTCGGCATCATTGCCAGGCTCAGAATCATCAGGAAGACCAGCCACCAGGCGCTTGGGAACGACCTGCCTGTTACCGAAAAATGCACACTGCTCATGGGCTTATCAAACTTCTAGTACGAGAGATTTACGCCTGCATGGTAGTGAGCCTGCCCTCCTGCACTCCTTGACCTTGATCAAGCCGCTCCGCGCATTTCACTTACAGCGGCCGAATGCCGCACCCCCGCGCTCGGGCGATAGCGGCACAAATGCACTTGGCTGAACGAGCTCCAACACGACAGATGGCAGCACAACGCGTGTACCTGAAGGCGTCGCTCTCGTTTAGAGAAAAGTGCATAGGGCCAAACGAGCCCCGCCAGCGGCCTGTCGGCCACAGCGAACTGCTCCAGATACGGTAAAGGCAGATCAGGTGCCCGAACGGAACAACTCGCGACGGATATGTCCGATGGCACCCATGGGATTCAATCCCTTGGGGCACACCCAGCTGCAGTTACCAATGCTGCGACAGCGGAACAGGCTGAACGGGTCGTCCAGCCGTTGCAGCCGTTCGGCCGTGGCCTGGTCACGGCTGTCGACGATGAAACGCCAGGCTTGCAGCAAGCCGGCCGGGCCAATGTAATCCTCCGGATTCCACCACCAGGACGGGCATTGCGAGGTGCAACAGGCGCAGAGGATGCATTCGTACAGGCCGTCGAGCTTGGCCCGGTCGGCAGGCGATTGCAGACGCTCGATGGCGGGGGCCGGATCGTCATTGATCAGCCAGGGGTGAACCCGCTCGTACTGCTTGAAGAACAGACTCAGGTCGACCACCAGGTCGCGGATCACCGGCATCCCCGGCAGCGGCCGAATCACCAGACTGTCGCCCGCCTCCAGCACGTCCGCCACCGGACTGATGCAGGCCAGACGGTTCTTGCCATTGATGTTCATGCCATCCGAGCCGCAGACACCCTCCCGACAGGAACGGCGGTATGCCAGTGAGACATCCTGCTCGTGCAGGTACTCCAGCACGTCCAGCACCATGCGCGGACGGAACTCGTCGGGCACCTCCAATGACTGCATATAAGGCGCAGCATCGCGTTCGGCGTTGTAACGGTAAACCTGCACATTGATCATGGGGGGAGCTCTGGCAGCCATGGCGATGCCTGCCTGAAGCTTAGCCAGTGAGTCGGGAACGTGTTTGCGTGACTAACATGCACGCCACGCGAGGTTCATTAGCATTCCGGGCCGAGGCCGGTACGCTCCTCAGCCTTCGCCCGGTCGGCCCTGCACCGAGATTCCCCATGAAACGTTTTGTCCTGCTCGACACCGCCCCGATCCCCAACAACGGCGGTGCCCTGTGCCTGTTCGAGTACGGTGAGGATTTCGTCATCAAGATCCAGGGCGGCAGTGGCGGTCAGTTGATGAACACGCGCATGCACGGCTCGGAAGACGCCTTGGCCGAGATTCCCTGCAAGAAAATCGCCGCACGCCTGGCGCCACGGGTGCTCATCGGCGGTCTGGGCATGGGCTTCACCCTTGCCTCCGCGCTCAAGCACCTGGGCAAGAAGGGTGAAGTGGTGGTGGCGGAACTGGTGCTCGGGGTCATCGAGTGGAACCGTGGCGCGCTGGGCGAAAAATCCGGTTACCCGATACGCGACCCTCGCGCCAGCGTGCTCAATGAAGACGTCGCCAAAGTCCTGCAGGACGAGCCACAAGGCTTCGATGCCATCTTGCTGGATGTTGACAACGGCCCCGAGGGCCTGACCCAGCGGGCCAATACCTGGCTGTATTCCCTAGCCGGCTTGCAGGCCTGCGCCCGCGCGCTACGCCCCAAGGGCATCCTTGCCGTGTGGTCGGCCAGTGCCGACCGCCCCTTCGCCGAACGTTTGAAGAAAGCCGGGTTCAAGGCGGAGGAAGTACAGGTCTACGCCCACGGCAATCGCGGCACCCGCCACACCATCTGGATCGCCGAGAAAACGCAGTAAGGCGGACGACTCGCTGCTGGGCGCCTAAGGCTCCTCGCTAGAGCGACGAGATCGCTCAATAGCCCAGCCCTGCACGAAACCTGTAGGGGCGAATTCATTCGCCTGGCGCATTATTTCCAGGCCATGAATCCGCTGTGACCTACATCAAGGTCGCCGGCCACTTGGTTAGGTGCAGCTCCGAGACTGCTTGAAGGCTCGGTGCCAGGCGAATGGAATTCGCCCCTACGAAACGCGTCCCCCACGCCGTTGCGTGACCGCGATCACGCCAACGCCTCGGCTGGCTGCAGCGTACTCAGGCCCAGAAAATCCACCAGTGCCTCGCGGCGCGCCATGGCGTCCTTGTAGCCCAGCTCGATCAGCTCGTTACAGTATTCCGGCTCGAACAGCAGGTAACTCAACACGCCGGCGCCACTGACCTTGGTAGCGCCGGGGCCGCGCAGGAATGTCCGCAGCGAGCGCGGCAGTGAGTGGCGATGGCGCGTGGCGATTCGGTCCAGCGACTCGCTGGGGTTGATCACCAGCACCTCCACCGGCTGCAGACCCAGCTGGCGTGTTTGCCGCGTTTCAGGGAGGGACCTACTGATCAGGTTGAGCCGTTCGAGCAGTTCGAGGTCGGTTTCCAGGTTATCGACGAAGGTGCTGTTAAGTAGATGAGCGCCGATACGCGCCAGACTCGGCGGGTTGTTGCGCCCGCGAACCGCCGGCAGGTCGTCATGTGCAGGGTCGCTGACACCGATAACCAGCGCTCGCGTTGCCCCCAGGTGCAGCGCAGGACTGATGGGAGCGGCCTGACGTACCGCGCCATCGCCATAGTATTCGCGGTTCAGCCAGACCGGCGGGAACACCAGTGGAATCGCCGAGCTGGCCAGCAGATGCTCCACCCCCAGCCGGGTTGGTATCCCGATGCGACGATGGCGCAGCCAGGGATCGATCGCCGCCTGTCCCTGATAAAACGTCACCGCTTGGCCCGAGTCATAGCTGAACGCCGTGACCGCCACCGCCCGCAGACGACGCAGGCGGATGGCGGCGGCAATCCCGCTGCAATCCAGCTCACGCTCCAGCAAGGCGCGCAGAGGCGAACTGTCGAGCAAGGCCACTGGCACGTCCGGTCCGAGCCCGAGCAGATTACAGCCGATAAAGCGCGATGCCTGACGCAACAAGCCTGGCCAGTCCGTGCGGTAGATATGGTCGCAATGGAAGCTGCGCCACACCTCAGAGATTCGCCGGGTCGCCTCACCGAAATGCAGGGCGCCACTGGCCAGACCCGCCGCATTGATAGCGCCGGCCGACGTGCCGACGATGACTGGAAACGGATTGTGCGCTGCATTGGGCAACAGGTCGGCAATCGCGGCCAGCACCCCGGCCTGATAAGCCGCACGCGCGCCGCCACCAGAAAGAACCAGCCCGGTGATCGCCGAGCCGGAGGGGTACTGCATGACGTTCATCCTGATTCTTGATCCATTGGACGCGGCTTGCGTATCAGCCTACCGGCGTGCCGCAAAAGGCCATTAGCTGCTATCAAAGTGCCATAGGCCAAGTCGGCAGATCAACTGCAGATGCGGGTACTTTGGTCGGGATGGGCAGGCCCTGCCAACTGCCGTGCCTCAATTGAAATCGCGGCAGGCAATTGTGATCATTCACTCTCGAGACCGCCGTAGCGCATTGTTTTTACATGCATTAATTAAATTCGAATCAATAACTAACATGCCGCCGAGGTATTAATCTTTCTTCATGAGCCGGCATTAAAGATTCATGTTGCCTTTAATTTATTATTTCCTCTCTTGGCGCACGCTCACTGCCAACACCATCACGCAAGCCATTGGCTGCCCGCCGAAAACACCGGGAGGGACCACCCCCGCGATATCCATCCCTGCCGAAATATTTTACATATTTTCGATTGCGCCACAGCCCCCGCCATACGGCGCCCAACGCCGATTCACCAGGCGCAAAACCACGGCCGGCGCCACTTTCAGCCTTGACCCGGGGGGAATGAAGTCTGCTATGGTTTAAAAGGTTTCATCCTGCCGGGTGGTGCCCCGCCTGATTATCCCTATGATGTTTCGGGCAACTTACGGGCAAAGAAGTTCTATTATTCTTTGCCCCGCGCCTCCTGGCAGTTAAATGATTCACTGCACTGGTGCGGAATCAAACCAATGCTGTTTCCCATATACCGGGGTTACAGCCCTGAATAATCCGCCGACCTCTCGTACCGGGAAGCCTGACCGCCACGCAGTGAATCTCAACACACTGTCAAAGGTTTCGGAGTCATTGTGCGGTACGGCACATACGCATACTCGCCAGTTACGTCCTCGCTCAACGCGATGCACGGCGCCACGCTGGCACCCCGCCTCGGCGCACGACCGTCCAACGGTCCTCTCTCCGATTCCCCTACGTCTCACCCCTCCATAGGCAAGGCCTGTCGCCCTCGCCTGGCGAATGCCCATGGGCACGCGCCGGGCTGTGGATGACGGCTGAATGCCGCTAGAAAGGAAACCATTCCATGCGGACTGGAAAAATCGTCGTTGAAAACCTCACCAAGGTCTTCGGCGACCATCCCCAACAGGCCATAGAGCAACTCGGCAAAGGCTGGAGCAAAGACCGCATCCTCGCCGAAACCGGCGCGGTCGTCGGCGTGAACGATGTGTCGTTCAGCGTCGAGGAAGGCGAGATCTTCGTACTCATGGGTCTGTCCGGCTCGGGTAAGTCCACCCTGATCCGACTGATCAATCGACTGATCGAGCCCACCGCCGGCAACGTCTACATCGATGGCCAGAATGTCGCGCAGATGCCTCGCGCACAATTGATCGACCTGCGTCGCCGCGACCTGAGCATGGTCTTTCAATCCTTCGCCCTGATGCCCTCGCGCACTGTGCTGGACAATGCCGCGTTCGGCCTGGAAATCGCCAAGGTCGGTCGCGCGGAACGCGAAGCGCGCGCCATGGAAGTACTCGAACAAGTCGGCCTTGCCGGCTTCGCCGACAAGCTTCCTGAGGAATTGTCCGGCGGCATGCAGCAGCGCGTCGGCCTGGCCCGCGCCCTGGCGGTGAATCCATCGGTCATCTTCATGGACGAGGCGTTCTCGGCCCTCGACCCGCTCAAGCGTCGCGAAATGCAGGATGTGCTGCTGGAGCTGCAGGAAACCCAGCGCCGCACCATCATCTTCGTCTCCCATGACATCGAGGAAGCCCTGCGCATAGGTACGCGCATCGGCATCATGGAAGGCGGCAAGCTGGTGCAGGTTGGCACGCCCCAGGAGTTGATCGACCACCCGGCCAACGACTATGTGCGCAACTTCTTCGACACCATCGACACCAACCGCTACCTCACCGCTGGCCAACTCAAGGCCGACAGCGTTCCGCTGTTCGTGCACAACGGCAAGGCGCCGAACGCCATCCAGGTGCGCGACGAACTGCAAGAGCAGGACAAGCACTACGCCTTCATCGTCGATGAAGACAATACCTTCCAAGGCTCCATCAGCCTGGAAAAAATCGCCCTACTGGTGGAAGACGACAAGCACCTGCGCCTGCACGGCGACGTGCTCAAACAGATCGAGCCGGTGCCTGAAGACCTGCCGCTGGACCAGGTGATCGAACAGTTGGTGATCAACGAGGGACCGATCCCGGTGGTCGACAAGGCTGGGCAGTACTGCGGCGCGATCAGTAAGGGCCGCCTGCTGAGCCGTCTGCAGGGAGGCATGGCATGAGCGACAAGTATCTGGATCTGGGCAGCTGGATCAACGACGGCGTCGAGCACCTGCTCGAGAACTACGGCGATGCCTTCGACAAAACCGGGCAGTGGGTCAGCGGTTTTTCCGAAGGCATCGAAGCGTTGCTAATGTTCCCGCCGGCCTGGCTGCTGATCGCGCTGTTCGTTGCCCTCGGCCTGTGGCGCATCGGCGCACGTTTTGCCCTGTTCACCGCGGTAGCCTTCACGCTGATCGTACTGACCGGTTTCTGGGAGCAGACCCTGGTTACCCTCGGCCTGACCCTTTCCGCCACGCTGATCAGCCTGCTGGTGGGTATTCCGCTGGGCATCTGGGCCGCCAGCAGCGAGCGCGTCTCCACCGTGACCCGGCCGATCCTCGACTTCATGCAGACCATGCCGGCCTTCGTCTACCTGATTCCGGCCGCCATGCTGTTCGGCCTCGGCCGGGTGCCGGGCATCTTCGCCACGGTGATCTTTGCCATGCCACCGGCTGTGCGCCTGACCAACCTGGGCATCCGCCAGGTCAACAAGGAACTGGTGGAAGCCGGCCAGGCCTTCGGCTGCAACCGCCGCCAGTTGCTGTTCAAGGTGCAGTTGCCCAATGCCATGCCGTCGATCATGGCCGGGGTCAACCAGACCATCATGATGGCCCTGTCGATGGTGATCATCGCCTCGATGGTCGGCGCCGGCGGCCTGGGCAACGACGTCCTGGCCAGCATCCAGCGCCTGGACATCGGCCTGGGCTTTGAAAGCGGCATGGCCGTGGTGTTGCTGGCGATCATTCTCGACCGCATCACCGAAAGCTTCGGCACGCCGCGCCAAACGCGCAGCGACAGCCTGTATGCCCGACTGTGCGCTCTGCTGAGCAGCGCGAAAACCTCACCCACCCCAGGGACGACCAAATGAATTGCTTGAAAACCCTCGCAGGCGCCGCCCTGCTGAGCAGCCTGTTCCTGCCCACCGCCTGGGCCCAAGAACCGGCCAGTTGCCAACAGGTACGCTTTGCCGAAATCGGCTGGGCGGACATTGCCGCTACCACTGGCGTGGCCATGGCCCTCACCGAGGGCCTGGGCTACCAGCCGAAGAAAATCATGGCCTCGGTGCCCATCGCCTTTACCGGCGTGAAAAACGGCCAGATCGATGCCTTCCTGGGCTATTGGTCGCCCTCGATGGACAGCATCGCCGAGCAGTTTCTCAAGAACGATGGCGTCAAGGCCCTGCCCACGCCCAACCTGGACGGCGCCAAGTACACCCTGGCCGTGCCTACTTATGCCGCCGAGGCCGGACTGAAAAGTTATCAGGACATCGCCCGCTTCAAGGACCAGCTGGGTGGTCGCATCTACGGCATCGAGCCGGGCAATGACGGCAACCTGCTGATTGAACAGATGATCAAGGGTGACCAGTACGGCCTCGGCGACTTCCGCCTGGTGGAGTCCAGCGAGGCCGGCATGCTGGTGCAGATCCAGCGTGCGGTACGCCAGAAGAAGCCCGTGGTCTTCCTCGGCTGGTCGCCGCACCCGATGAACACCCAGTACGACATCACCTACCTGGATGGCGGTGATGACGTATTCGGACCGAACCACGGCGCGGCGCAGGTGCTCACCGTCGTGTCGCCGGACTATGAAGCGCGCTGCCCCAACGTAGGTACGCTGCTCAACAACCTGCAATTCAGCGTCGAGATCGAAAGCCAGCTGATGGACGAGGTACTGCAGAAGCAGAACCCGGTGGTCGTTGCCAAGAACTGGATCAAGGCCAACCCGGCGATTCTCGATCAGTGGCTCGACGGCGTGACCACCTTCGACGGCCAGGACGGCCTCGCTGCCGTGCAGAAACACCTCGGGTTGTAGGGACCAATTCGTAGGGTGGACAACCGTTATGTGTTGTCCACCACCCCGCCCACATGGCGGATGTAAACAACGACAATCCACCCTACGGCCCCGGCATAAATCCAATACGGAAGCGCCGCATCCATGCGGCCAAGGGACGACGCCTCTAATCAAGGCGCCCCTGCAAAATCAAGGAGCACACCATGCGTACAGTGAAAATCTTGTTCGGCAAAAGCCTTGCAGCTGCAACCCTGGCCCTCGGCCTGTCCAGCGCCATGGCCGCCGACAAACCCACCCTGACCCTCGGCTATGTCAACGGCTGGGCCGACAGCGTCGCCACCACCCACGTGGCCGCTGAAGTGCTGCAAAGCCAGCTGGGTTATAACGTCAAGCTCAAGCCGGTAGAAGCCGCCATCATGTGGCAAGGCGTGGCCCGGGGCGATCTGGACGCCGCCCTCTCCGCCTGGCTGCCGGCCACTCATGGCGATTACTACGACAAGCTCAAGGATAAGGTCAACCTGATCGGTACCAACTACACCGGGGCGAAGATCGGCCTGATCGTGCCGGACTACGTCGACGTCCAAAGCATCGCCGACCTCAATCAGCACAAGAAGGCCTTCCAGGGGCAGATCACCGGCATCGACGCCGGTGCCGGCATCATGATTCGCACCGAGGAAGCCATCAAGGCCTATGACCTGGACTTCAACCTGATGGCCAGCTCCGGCCCTGCCATGACCATCGCCCTGGCCCGCGCCGAGAAGCAGCAGAAACCCATCGTCGTCACCGGCTGGATTCCGCACTGGATGTTCGCCAAGTGGGACCTGCGCTTCCTGGAGGATCCCCAGCAGGTGTTCGGTGAAGCCGAAACCGTCTACACCGTGGCCAACCCGGGCCTGGAAACCAAGGCTGCCGAAGCCGCCGGCTTCCTGAAGAACTTTGCCTGGACCGACAAGGAAATCGGCGCGGTGATGCTCGCCATCGACAACGGCGAAACCCCGAAAAAGGCCGCCAGCGCCTGGGTTGCCGAGAACCCCGAACGCGTCGCCGAGTGGCTGAACTAACGCTTCAGTTTCGCTTCCAGTTGGTGAGTATCCGTAGGGTGGACAGCGCTTTTTCTGTCCACCAAGCGGGCAACACTGCCGTTTAGTGAACTGGCTCCGCCCTACCCAGGCTCGCCCCCTCACGCCCAACCACGAGGAACCCTAATGCCCCGCTTCGGCGAACAACAGCTTTATATCGGCGGTCGCTATGTCGCAGCGTCGTCTGCCCAGCGCTTCGAAACCATCAATCCCGCCAACGGCGAAGTACTGGCCCGGGTACAGAGCGCCAGCCGCGAGGATGTCGAGCGCGCCGTGACCTCGGCCCACGAAGGCCAGAAGGTCTGGGCAGCGATGACTGCCATGCAGCGTTCGCGCATCCTGCGGCGCGCCGTGGATATCCTGCGCGAGCGCAACGATGAACTGGCCCTGCTGGAAACCCTGGACACCGGCAAGCCGCTGTCGGAGACCCGCTACGTTGACATCGTCACCGGCGCCGACGTGCTGGAGTATTACGCTGGCCTGATCCCGGCCATCGAAGGCGAGCAGATTCCGCTACGCGACACCTCCTTCGTCTACACCCGCCGCGAGCCGCTGGGCGTAGTTGCCGGCATCGGCGCCTGGAACTACCCGATCCAGATCGCCCTGTGGAAATCCGCCCCGGCCCTGGCCGCCGGCAACGCGATGATCTTCAAGCCCAGCGAAATCACCCCGCTGAGTGCGCTCAAGCTGGCCGAGATCTACACCGAGGCCGGCCTGCCGGACGGCGTGTTCAACGTGCTCACCGGCCCTGGCGCCGAGGTCGGCCAGTGGCTGACCGAGCATCCCGGCATTGCCAAGATTTCCTTCACCGGCGGCACCGTCACCGGCAAACAGGTGATCGCCAGCGCCACCAGTTCCTCCCTCAAGGAGGTGACCTTGGAGCTGGGCGGCAAGTCGCCGTTGATTATTTGCTCCGACGCCGACCTCGACCGCGCCGCCGACATCGCCGTCATGGCCAATTTCTACAGCTCCGGCCAAGTGTGCACCAATGGCACGCGGGTGTTTGTGCCGCGCACGCTGCAGGCCGCATTCGAGCAAAAACTGCTCGAACGTGTGCAACGCATCCGCCTGGGCAATCCGCAGGACGAAGCCACCAATTTCGGCCCACTGGCCAGCTTCGCCCATATGGAGCGGGTGCTCGGCTACATCGACAGCGGCATCCAGGAAGGCGCACGCCTGCTGACCGGCGGCCAGCGCGTCACCGAGGGTGCCTGCGCTCAAGGCGCCTTTGTGGCGCCGACGATCTTTACCGACTGCCGCGACGACATGCGCATCGTGCGCGAGGAAATCTTTGGCCCGGTGCTCAGCCTGCTCGCCTACGACGACGAAGAGGAAGCCATTCGCCGTGCCAACGCCACCGACTACGGCCTGGCCGCTGGCGTGGTGACCCCTGACCTGGCCCGTGCGCACCGCCTGATCCACCGCCTGCAGGCCGGGATCTGCTGGATCAACACCTGGGGCGAATCCCCCGCCGAGATGCCGGTGGGCGGCTACAAGCACTCCGGCGTCGGCCGCGAGAACGGCCTGGCCACCTTGGCCCACTACACGCAGATCAAATCGGTGCAGGTGGAACTGGGCGAATTTGCCTCGGTTTTCTGAACGGACGATTAAAAGCGCTGGAGGCTGAAGGCTGGACGAAACAGCGGCCTCGGCTCGTCCAGCCTCCAGCCTTCCAGCCCTCCGCAGGAGGAGATTTTCATGGAATTCGACTACATCATCATCGGCGCAGGGTCCGCCGGCAACGTGCTGGCTACCCGCCTGACCGAGGATGCCGACGTCAGCGTGCTACTGCTGGAAGCCGGCGGCCCGGACCATCGCCTGGACTTTCGCACGCAAATGCCCGCCGCCCTCGCCTACCCGTTGCAAGGCAGGCGCTACAACTGGGCCTACGAAACCGACCCCGAGCCGCATATGAACAACCGCCGCATGGAATGCGGGCGCGGCAAGGGCCTGGGGGGTTCATCGCTGATCAACGGCATGTGCTACATCCGCGGCAACGCTTTGGACTTCGATCACTGGGCCAAGGAACCGGGGCTAGAAGATTGGAGCTACCTGGATTGCCTGCCGTATTTTCGCAAGGCGGAAACCCGTGACATCGGCGCCAATGCCTATCACGGCGGCGACGGTCCAGTCAGCGTGACCACGCCGAAAAACGGCAACAACCCGCTGTTCCACGCCATGGTCGAGGCGGGCGTGCAGGCCGGTTACCCGCGCACCGAGGACCTCAACGGCTACCAGCAGGAAGGCTTCGGTCCGATGGACCGCACCGTGACGCCCCACGGCCGGCGCTCCAGCACCGCGCGCGGCTATCTCGACCAGGCCCACGACCGAAAAAACCTGACCATCGTCACCCATGCCCTGACCGAGCGCATCCTGTTCGATGGCAAGCGTGCCAGCGGCGTCAGTTATTTGCGCGGCAACGCCCGCCAGCCGATCAGCGCGCGGGCGCGGCGCGAAGTGCTGCTGTGCGGCGGCGCCATCGCCTCGCCGCAGATATTGCAACGCTCCGGCGTCGGTCCGGCCGACCTGCTACGCGACCTGAACATTCCAGTGGTGCATGAACTACCCGGCGTGGGTGAAAATCTGCAGGATCACCTTGAGATGTACCTGCAGTACGCCTGCAAGGAGCCGGTCTCTCTCTACCCGGCCCTACAGTGGTGGAACCAGCCGGCCATCGGCGCACAGTGGCTGCTCGCCGGCAATGGCGTCGGAGCCAGCAATCACTTTGAGGCAGGCGGTTTCATCCGCACCCGTGCCGACTTCGAATGGCCGAACATCCAGTTCCACTTCCTGCCGGTGGCGATCAACTACAACGGCAGCAACGCGGTGAAGGAACACGGCTTCCAGGCCCACGTCGGCTCCATGCGCTCGCCCAGTCGCGGCCGCGTACGGCTCACCTCGAAAGACCCACGCCAGCACCCGAGCATCCTGTTCAACTACATGAGCACCGAGCAGGACTGGCAGGAATTTCGCGATGCCATCCGTATCACCCGCGAGATCATCAACCAGCCGGCGCTCGATCCCTATCGCGGCCGCGAACTCAGTCCTGGCGCACATTGCCAGAGTGACGCCGAGCTGGACGCCTTTGTACGGGATAACGCCGAAACCGCCTTCCACCCCTGCGGCTCCTGCAAGATGGGCGAGGACGGCATGGCGGTGGTCGATGGTCAGGGCCGCGTGCACGGTCTCGAAGGGCTGCGCGTGATCGATGCCTCGATCATGCCGCTGATCATCACCGGTAACCTCAACGCCGCCACCATCATGATCGCCGAGAAGATTGCCGACAACATTCGCGATCGCCAACCGCTGCCGCGCAGCAATGCGGCTTATTACGTGGCGGGCAACGCACCGGCACGCACCTCGGCAGAAAGAAGCTTCAGCTGACTCAGGCCCACGCTGTCGCCGCCGCAGGCGACAGCGTGTCGGGCTTGAGGCCTATACGCGGGAAATCTTGAATACTTCGCTAATCGCCGTGCCATCCCAGACATAGCGCAGGTGCGGCCCCTGCACCGGGATGGACACCGACGGCGGCCGAAAGATGGCCGCACAGGTTCCCCGGCACTCGCACGCAGCGGTAAAGCAGCCCCCCGCTATTCGCCTCGCCAAAGCGCACGGCGAAGCGCTGGCACCATTGCTGAAGCGGTTCGCAGCTTAAGCAAACTTAGGACCTCAAGCGCTCGACCGAGCTCTTCTGCACGCTCTATGCTCAAACCATGAACAACGCGGCAACCATCCTCCACCTCCCCTTTCTCGCCCCCTGGGATTGGCAACAGTTCCAGCGCCATTTCGCCCTGCGCCTGTTGCCCGGCGTGGAAACCCTCGCCGACGACGGCTATTGCCGCAGCCTACGTATCGGCGGCGTGACAGGCTGGTTGGCGGTGAGTCCGTTGGCCGGGCAAAACCTTTTGGAGCTACGCATCAGCCCTTCGGCCCAGACCATCAGTTCGGCACTGGTGACGCGGGTGCGGCGCATGTTCGATCTGGATGCCGACCCGCAGGCCATTGCCGCGCATTTCGCCGCCGATGCATTGCTCGGGCCGCTGGTGGCGGGTTATCCGGGCCTGCGCCTGCCCACGGCGTTCGACCCGTTCGAACAAGCCGTGCGCGCCATCGTTGGCCAGCAAGTCACGGTAAAGGCGGCGGTGACCATCACCGGCCGGCTGGTGGCGCGTCTCGGCGAGCCGTTGCCGGATGCGCCCGCTCAGGGGCCCCAGTATCTATTCCCAACGCCGGAACAGATTGCCAGCGCCGACCTTTCCGCCATCGGCATGCCCGCCAAGCGGGTGCTGGCGTTGCAACGTCTGTCGGCTGCCGTGGCCGATGGTAGCTTCGAGCTGCATGTCGAGGACGGCGCCGACGCGCTGGTGGAACGCCTCTGCGCCCTGCCCGGCATTGGGCCCTGGACCGCCGAATACATCGCCCTGCGCGGTTTCGGCGCGGTGGATGCCTTTCCTGCTGCTGATCTTGGCCTGCTCAAGGCGCCGGTCTGGGGGCAAGGCGGTATCGGTGCGCGGGAGCTGAAAATTCGCGCAGAGGCCTGGCGTCCTTGGCGAGCCTATGCTGCGATTCATCTCTGGCACAGTTACGCAGGAGGTTGAACATGTTCTATCGCTATCAGGAAAGCCCCATCGGCCGCTTGCTACTGGTGGGCGATGAGGCTGGGCTACGCCAATTGCTCATGGATGTGCCCACCGAGCCTTGGGTGATCGGTGAGCAATGGGTGCCGGCTGAAACGCAATTGGATAACGTCTGCCGGCAGTTGGACGAATATTTCGCCGGTCGTCGCCAGCGTTTCGACCTGCGCCTGGCACCGCTGGGCACCGCATTCCAACGGAGCGTCTGGCAAGCGCTGCTGGAAATTCCCTTCGGCCAGACCTGGAGCTACGGCCAACTGGCACGGCACATCGGCAGTCCCCAAGCGATGCGTGCCGTGGGCGCTGCCAACGGCGCCAACCCCATCGCGGTAATCCAGCCCTGTCATCGGGTGATCGGCAGCAACGGCAGCCTCACCGGTTTTTCCGGTGGCCTGGAACGCAAGACGCTATTGCTGAAACTGGAAGGCTGGCAAGGGATGCGGCAGGCAGCGTTGGCCCTGTAAATGGCTCGCCCTGCTAGTTTTCAAAACCTGGAAAACGGCTGGCGATGTCGTCGCTGGTTGGCGTACCGTCTTCGGCAGTGTTGAACATCCGCAGCGCCATAAAATAGGGATTCTCACCCATGTCGAACCAGTGCGCCGTGCCCGCCGGCACCACCAGCAGATCGTTTTTCTCGCACAGCAAGGCATATACCGCGTCACCGATGTGCAGGTTGAACAACCCGTTGCCGGCTACAAAGAAAAACGCCTTGTCTTCGGCGTAGCGTCGCTCTTGAAGCAAGCGGGCACGCAGGGCGTCCTGCTCGGGTGTATCCCGATCGACAGCGAACAACTCGGCTTTGCCATAGCCGCCTTGCGCAATCAGCCGGTCGAGATCAGCGCGGTAGGCGGCCATCACGTCGTCCTGCCCGGCGTCCGCCTGCAGCGGCGCACTGGCAGCCCAGCGCTCAACCCGTACCCCGACCGTGGCGAGAGTGGAAACGATGTCCTCAAGATAGGTCAGCACCTTGTTGGGCTGCTCGGGGCGGGATTGGTCGTAAACGCTCAGAATGCTCATGGGAACTCTCTTTTAATGCGGCGGGCCGGTATAACACCGACCGCGGTAATGATCTGGCCGCCGCGTCAGCTATGCGGCGCGGTTTCCTGCAAGCGGACCGCCATGATACCCGCTGCGAGCAATGCGGCCAGACTGGCCAGGGTGAAGGTCATTCCCGCGCCCAGGCTGTTCCAGCTGTAGCCGGCATACAGCGCACCGAAGGCGCCGCCGACCCCGGACAAAGTGGCATACAGCGCCTGCCCCTGTCCTTGTTGGCGCGCGCCGAAGCTGCGCTGTACAAAATGAATCGCGGCCGCATGAAAACTGCCGAACGTTGCCGCGTGCAGTACCTGCGCGAACAACAGTATCGCCAGCTGCTCGGCCAGATAACCCAACAGCAGCCAGCGTAGCGCGGCCAGCAGAAAGCTGGCGATCAGCACGCGGCGCAGGGAGAAACGCTCGAGAATCCGCGCCATGCCGAGAAACAGCAGGATCTCCGCTACCACACCCAGGGCCCAGAGCAGACCGATGGTGCCGCGCGTATAGCCGAGCGCCTCGAGGTGAATGCTCAAAAAGGTGTAATAAGGACCGTGGGCCAGCTGCATCAACGCCACGCAGCAGAAGAACGCCAGTACGCCCGGCCGGCGCAATTGACGCAGAAAGCCGCCCTGCCCGGCGGCATCGGCCGGTTGCTCGGGCTGGGCGTTGGGCACCCACAGGCTGGCGACCACGATGCCGCCCATGATCACCAGCAGCGCCACCGGATATGCCGCCAGGCTGACCACCTCGAACAGCCGGCCCAAACCCACCACGGTGAGGATGAAGCCAATGCTGCCCCACAGGCGGATCTGGCTGTAACGCGCCGAGCGCTCACGCAAATGCGCCAGGGTAATGACCTCGAACTGCGGCAAGACTGCATGCCAGAAGAACGCATGCAGCGCCATCACCAGCGCCAGCCAGGCATAACTCTGGGCCACGAAAATCAACGCGAAGGACAGCAGCGTACAAAGCGCGCCGAGGCGCACGATAAGCAGGCGTTGGCCGGTGACATCGCCCAGCCAACCCCACAGGTTGGGCGCCACGAAGCGCATCAGCATGGGTATGGCGATCAGCTCACCAATGCGCGCCGGGGAAAAGCCCAGATGGTCGAAGTACAGCGACAGAAACGGCGCCGTGCCGCCCAACAGGGCGAAATAGCAGAAGTAGAACGAGGACAGGCGCCAGTAAGGTAAGGCAGGAGTCATGGGTACACATCGTAGGCTGAGAAGAGCGCGCAGCGATCAGCGACAGAATGCTGCTGGGTATCGCTGCGCTCAACCCAGCCTACGGACTCACAGCTGCGGCAACACCGGCGTATTCACCTGCACATCGGCGTTCTGGCCGCGATGACGCAGCAGGTGATCCATCAGCACGATGGCCATCATCGCCTCGGCGATGGGCGTGGCACGAATACCGACGCAAGGATCGTGGCGGCCCTTGGTCACCACGTCCACCGGGTTGCCATTCACATCAATGGAACGCCCCGGCGTGGTGATGCTCGAGGTAGGTTTGAGCGCCAGGTGGGCGATGATCGGCTGGCCCGAGGAGAGGCCACCCAGAATGCCACCGGCGTTGTTGCTCAGGAAACCTGCAGGGGTCAGCTCGTCTCGGTGCTCGGTACCGCGCTGGGCCACGCTGGCAAAACCGGCGCCGATCTCGACGCCCTTTACGGCGTTGATGCTCATCAGCGCATGGGCCAGCTCCGCGTCCAGGCGATCGAAGATCGGCTCGCCCAGGCCCGGCGGCACACCCTCGGCGACCACGGTGATCTTCGCGCCGACCGAATCCTGATCGCGGCGCAACTGGTCCATGTAGGCCTCCAGCTCCACCACTTTGTCCGGGTCGGGGCTGAAGAAAGCGTTCTGCTCGACGCTGTCCCAGGTCTTGAAGGGTATTTCGATGGGGCCCAGTTGGCTCATGTAGCCACGCACCTGGATGCCCAGGGTGGCCAGGTATTTCTTGGCAATTGCCCCCGCTGCCACGCGCATGGCGGTTTCGCGGGCCGAGCTGCGTCCGCCACCCCGGTAATCGCGCACGCCGTACTTGTGGTGGTAGGTGTAATCCGCATGGGCTGGGCGGAACAGATCCTTTATCGCCGAGTAGTCCTTGGACTTCTGATCGGTGTTTCGAATCAGCAGGCCAATCGGGCAGCCGGTAGTCTTGCCCTCGAATACCCCCGAGAGTATTTCCACCTCGTCGGCTTCCTGGCGCTGGGTGGTGTGCCGGCTGGTGCCCGGTTTGCGACGATCCAGATCGCGCTGCAGGTCGTCCAGACTCAGCTCCAGCCCCGGTGGGCAGCCGTCGACGATGGCGACCAGCGCCGGGCCGTGGCTTTCGCCGGCGGTGGTGACGGTGAATAGCGTGCCGTAGGTATTGCCGGACATGCAGGAAGCTCCGCGATCAGCCTTGAAAAAGGCCGGCAGTATACCTGAGCGGCGACCGAGATTCGCCGTTTACAGTAGGGCTGGGACGCCGGCACGGGGTGACGAAAACGTGGGCGACTCATCAGTTATTCGCAATAACAGACTGCAGAGACCGGAATTGCAGCCGATAACCCCTTGGCAGACAGTCCGTGGACCCCCCGATGACCGAAACACCTCCCGAATCCGAAGCCCCTGAGCAAGAGGCGCAGCCGCAGGTACACCCTTGGGCCAACCTGGCTCCGGCACCCCATCGCCTGCTACGCCTGTTTCCGCAGCCTGTTGATCGCGCCACAGGCGTGCGCCCGCTGCGCTTTGCCCAATATTCCCGGCTGGAGCGCAACAGCCCCAAGGAAAGCCTGTTGCGCTTGCGCGTCGATCTGCCTGGGCAGTCCGTGCGCAACGGCCACAACCAGTTGGATGTCTGGGTTGACCATGTGCAGAAGGAAGTCCGCTTCGCACCGGACGCCGGACTGCAAATGGATCCGCCCAACCGTGGCCTGGGCCGCTTTTTGCTGGCCCAGGGCATCGACTGGGCACAGGGCAAATGGGCGCATTACCAGGTTCAGGGCGGCGACCTGCCCAACAAGAACTTGCTCAGCGAGGATGCCCGCCTACGTCGCGATCATGCTCTACGCGGCCAGGGCTTCGAGGTGGTGTACCCGGATGAGGGTCAGCTCAAGGCTCATTTCGACGCCCCTCGGTTGAGTAATCTGCTGACCGACTGGAACCCCGAGAAAGTGCAGGTCATCGATACCCTCGATGCGGCCAGCATGTTGGAGCAAGCCGACCAACAGATGCGCGATCAGGACGCCATCCTGCGCAAGCAGGAAGAACGCATCACCTGGCTGAAGCGCGAGGACAGCGGTCTGCGCTTTACCGTCACCTGCCTGGTGGCCTTCGCCCTGTTTCAAGCCGGCCTGCTGATCTGGATCGCGACGCGCTGAAGCCTGCCTGAGCCTTAAGCTATTGCAGGTGGATGTCGCGTTTACATCCACCCACGCGCCCCTCGGTGGACAACAAACAGCGGTTGTCCACCCTACGCACTCCGGGTACGGCCTTGGATCACCGGCGCACGCGGCTGCGGAACAGCGCCTGATGCTCGCGGCATTGCGCAGCGGCGAGCAGGAACACGCCGTGGCCGCCGTATTCAAACTCCATCCAGGTGAAGTCCACTTCGGGGTACAGCGCCTCGACGTGCACCTGGCTGTTGCCCACTTCGACCACGAGAATGCCCTGTTCGGTCAAATGGTCTGCCGCCTCGGCAAGCATGCGCCGCACCAGATCCAGGCCATCATCGCCGCAGGCCAAGCCCAGAGCCGGCTCATGGTGGTATTCAGCGGGCATGTCGGCGAAGTCTTCGGCATCCACGTACGGCGGGTTGGAGACGATCAGGTCGAAACGCTGTTTGGGCAGCCCCTCGAAACCGTCCCCCTGCACGGTGTAGACCCGCTCTTCCAGGCCGTGTCGTTCGATGTTCAGGTTGGCCACTTCCAGGGCCGCAAACGACACATCGCTGAGCACCACCTCGGCCTCCGGAAAGGCCGTGGCGCAGGCGATGCCAATGCAGCCGGAACCGGTGCACAGATCCAGAATGCGCGTCGGAACAGCCGGCAACCAGGGCTCGAACTGTTGCGCGATCAGCTCAGCAATGGGTGAACGCGGGATCAGCACCCGCTCGTCGACCACGAAGGGCAAGCCGTAAAACCAGGCTTCGCCAAGCAGATAAGCTGTCGGAACACGCTCAGTGATACGGCGCCGGATCAGCGCATGCAGCAGCTGGCCCTCTTCGTCTTCCAACCGACAGTCCAGATAGCTGTCGGCTATTTCATAGGGTAAATGCAGAGCGCCGAGCACCAGCTGCCGCGCCTCATCCCAGGCATTGTCGGCGCCATGACCGAAGAACAGATTCTCGGCCTGGAAACGACTGACCGCCCAGCGGATATAATCGCGCAAACTGCGCAGGCGAGTGGGTAGAGCGGTCACGGCAATTTCTCCGATTAAAATGGGCGCGGTAGTTTAGCCGAAGCCTGACGCCACTGCCCCACTATCCTTGATCTTTTTGACGCCAAAATGACATCACGGCACACTGCGCCGTTACCCGCATTTCACAACTGCGACCTAAGCGGCGACAATGTGCCACATCGTGTTTCAGGAGTTCCGTCATGTCCCAGCTGCAAACCATGCTTCAACTCAGCGGCCGTGGCTATGCCCCCGCCATGCTGGGCGCCGCCACACTGCTGATCATCGATGCCCAGGAAGAATACCGCAGTGGCGTCCTGGCGTTGCCGGGGCTGGCGCCGGCAATGGCAGAGATCGCACGATTGCTGAGCGCAGCCCGCGCCCAGAACCGGCCCATCGTCTTCGTTCGTCACCTTGGCGCTCCGGGCAGCTTCCTTGATCCGCAAACCCGCCGCGGCCACTTTCTTCCCGAACTCGCCCCACTGCCTAACGAGCTGATCGTCGAAAAGCGGCTGCCGAACGCCTTCGCCGGCACCGAGTTGAATGACACACTGATTACTCTGGGCCATCTCGACCTGATCGTCTGCGGTTTCATGACCCATTCCAGCGTGAGCACAACCGTGCGAGCAGCCAAGGACTATGGTTATCGTTGCACATTAGTGGACGCAGCCTGCGCTACTCGCGACATCCCGCTTAATGAGGGTGGCACGCTGAGCGCGGATCAGTTGCACCGCATGGAAATGGCGGCCCTGGCCGACAATTTCGCCATGGTGGTTCCGAATGCCCAAGCGGTGATGTAACCGCCGCAGCCCCGCGCAAAAGACCGTCGCCGGGAACCTCCAGGGAGCATACGGGCCATAGCCTCGTTGATTTTTCAGGAGCGATACCGGATGAAATTTTCTGAGAGGTTCACGGCCAACAGTGTCCGCCCGCGCCGCCAGCGCCTCTGGAGCTGGCGCCTTGGCGGCATCTTCGGCGCTCTGTTTGCGGCCTTCGGCATCCTTCTCGCCATGGCTGGCACTGCCACCTTGCTGGGCCGACCTCCTGCATTGGGCTCTCTCAACGACAGCAGCGGCGATGCCTGGGGTTTGTTGGTCGTCGGACTGGTGCTACTGGCCTTGGGTATCATCATCTGGCGACGCTGCCGCCAGCGCCTGCGCTTCAAGGAGGGCTTGAGCCTCTCGCCCAATCTGTTGAAAAAGCGCGACTGAACCTGGCACCGTCTCCGTTACACTAGCCTCCCTCAGGAGGTCACATGCAAGACGACGATTTTTCCCTGTTCCAAACCCAAATGCGGGGTGTGCGCCGCATTCAGGTGGACCAGGCCGAGACGGGCAAACCCAAGACCGATCGCCAACAGATCGCCCATCGCCGGGAAAATGCCACTCAGCGCACCGACGCCATCAAGGTAGACGGCCTGTCCGATCAGTTCGTCATCGACGTCGGCGCCGAGGATGAGCTTTATTGGGCGCGCGACGGTGTGCAGGAAGGCCAGATGCGCAAGCTCAAGGCGGGGCAGATTCCTTTCGAAGGCAGTCTGGACCTGCATGGCATGACGGTGGAAAAGGCCCGCGAAATTCTCTGGGACTTCCTTGCCGAAGCCACCCGACTGGAAATCCGCTGCGTGCGTGTGACCCATGGCAAGGCCGCCCGACTGGACGGCAAGCGCCCGCTGATCAAGAGCCACGTAAACACCTGGCTGCGCCAGCATCCGCAGATACTCGGTTTCACGTCCTGCCTGCCAAGGCACGGGGGCTGCGGTGCGCTGTATGTGATTCTCAAGCGCACCATGCTCGAAGGCAGGGATGAATAGCTCCCCCGTCCACGTGCGGAGCGGCCTGCGCAGGGCCTTTTCCGCTTGAAGGTGAGGACTGTGGCTTGCAGCTTGCTGCCACACCCCCTACCCTTCGCCCCTCGCGCCCCATGAATTCTGACAGGTAGTTAAATGTCCCTGGAACAAAGCTACACCGCGATCCTCGGCCAGCTCGGCGAGGACGTGACCCGCGAAGGCCTGGTCGATACGCCCAAACGTGCCGCCAAAGCCATGCAGTTTCTCTGCAAAGGCTATCAACAGACCCTTGAAGAGGTCACCAACGGCGCGCTGTTCAGCTCCGACAACAGCGAGATGGTGCTGGTCAAGAATATCGAGCTGTATTCGCTGTGCGAGCATCACATCCTGCCGTTCATTGGCAAGGCCCATGTCGCCTACATGCCCAATGGCAAGGTACTGGGGCTGTCCAAGGTTGCGCGCATCGTCGACATGTTTGCTCGCCGCCTGCAGATTCAGGAAAACCTCACCCGCGAAATCGCCGAAGCCATCGAGTCGATCACCGATGCCGCCGGCGTAGCGGTGGTCATCGAAGCCCAGCACATGTGCATGATGATGCGCGGTGTAGAGAAGCAGAACTCCACCATGGTCACGTCTGTGATGCTGGGCCAGTTCCGCAGCAACCCTGCAACTCGCAGCGAGTTCCTCAGCCTGATTCGCTGATCGACCGCCATCCTTCATCGCGCCCGCGCCTGGCTTCAGCCGCGGGCGCGTTGTTTGTGGCGCGAAGTAAATGCTACGTAGAGGCGTGATCCTTTCCACGGTATCGCCATAACCTCTCGCCGCCTGCGATTACGCTGCGTTCAGCGTTCAGCGCCGAATGTGAAAGCCCGTCATGCCCTGCATGGCCAACTCGGAAACCTCCACCGCATCCACATGGGCTGCGGACGGCCCTTGCTTCATCCAGTCGATCAGCTCCAGCACTGCGTGCTCCTCACCTTCGAGAATCGCCTCGACGCGCCCATCGTCCAGATTGCGCACCCAGCCGCGCACCTGCAAAGCCACTGCCTGATCAGCGGCACTCTGGCGGTAGTACACGCCCTGGACCCTGCCGCTTACCCTCACGTGCCGACAGATTTGCATAGCGGTCTCCCTCTATTGCGCTCGCAATGCCTGGAGCCGTGCGGTCAGTCCCTGCGCAGTCTGCTCGCCGAGCAATTGCTCTCGCACCTGACCCTGGTCGTCGATGATGTAGGTCACCGGCAGTACCTTGCTGCGTGGCAGGTCGTAGCGCGCTGCGGGGTCGTCGGCAAGCACAGTAAAGGCGATGCCCATCTTGTCAGCGGCCTGCTGCAGCGAGTCGCCTTGCAAAGCATCGAAATTGACGCCCAGAATGCGCACGCGCTGCCCGTTCAATTGCTGCTCGAGGGCATTGAGCTCGGGAATCTCCTTGCGACACGGCGCGCACCATTCCGCCCAGTAGTTGACGACCAGCCACCGCCCTTTGAGGCTGTCCGCACGCACGACCTTGCCATGCTGATCGAAGCCCAGGTCGCTGTCGGCACAACCGACCAGGCCCAAGCCGAGCAGGGTCACCAGAATGATTCTTGCCAATCCGCTCATTTGTTCCTCTCCGTTTCTCCGTTCGTGGAGCCGCGTAACCAATCGGCCAGGTTGCCGCTAAAAATTCGCGTTCGCTCTGCCTGAAGCGCTCCCAGATCCTCGAGCAGGGCCGGGTACCAGGGCTCGGGCAAGTGTTCCGGCAGTCGTTCCAGTGCCGGCAATGGCCAGGGACTGCGGCTGATCAGAGTATGCAGCTGGTAATGATGCAGGTCGCGGCTTAGCACCCAGGCATTCCCGCCAGTGCGGCACACGAGCTTTTCACTGTGCAGGAAAGCCAGCACCTCATGCCATTCCTCTTCCGGCAGCGGCCAGCCCTCCTTGCGTACGTCCAAAAAGCGCAGCGTGGTCCCCTGCCGCTGGCGTTCCTGCAGCACACGCAAAATACCCAACGTCGCCAGCAGGCGCGGCAAAGGGCGCGCCCGCCAGGCCTTGGTCGACGACAGGTTGCAGGTCAATTCGGCGCCAAACAGCACGATCAGCCAGGACACATAGATCCACAGCAGAAACAGCGGCACCGTGGCGAAGGCGCCATAAATCAGCTGATACGCAGGGAACAGGCTGACATACAAGCTGAACAGCTTTTTCGCCGCCTCGAACAGCAGTGCGCAGAACACCCCACCCAAGAAGGCATGGCGCAACGGCACGCGGGTATTGGGCACCACCGCATACAACAAGGTGAACGCGGCCACGCCGAGTAGCAACGGCGCGAGGCGAAACAGCCCGCCCACCCCGAACAAGGCATCCGGTCCGGAGAGCAGCGAGAGCGAGGCGATGTAGGTACTGATCGCAAAGCCGGCCCCCAACAGCAACGGCCCCAGGCTCAGAATCGCCCAGTAGATCAGGAAACTGCTCACACCCCGGCGTGGCTGGCGCACCCGCCAAATGGTGTTGAAGGCTTTTTCAATGGTCAGCATCATCAACAGCGCGGTGACCATCAAAAAAGCCACGCCCAGCCAAGTAAGCTGGCGGGCCTGGATACTGAAGCCCTGCAGATAGGCCAACAGAGTAGCGCCGGTGGAAGGCACGAAATTGCGAAAGACAAAGGCCTGCAGGCTTTCTCCCACCTCGCGAAACGCCGGTACAACCGAGAGCATGGCGAAGGTCACCGTCATCATCGGCACTACGGCGAATAGCGTGGTATAGGTCAGTGCCGCCGCGCTGTTCGGGCCGCGGTCGGTCAGAAAGCGCTGCCAGAGAAAGTTCCAGAACTCTCCGATATCCAACAGCCGTTGACGCATGCCGTCTCCTTGAAATTGGGTACCCGCCTGCGCGCGATTATTCATGTCAGAAGCCGAACTACGCGCCGCGCTGCAGCCCGAATGGCACACCAGAGCCTTCAGCCCCGCGTCCAGATGGGTAGAATACCCGCCACCTTACGCCGGAAGCGACCTGCCATGACCGAATTGATCCTGTACCACAATCCGCGCTGCTCGAAATCACGTGGCGCTCTGGAACTGCTCGAAGCCCGCGGCCTCACCCCGACCGTGGTGCGCTACCTGGAAACCCCACCCAGCGCCACCGAACTGCAGGCGCTGCTTGCCAAGCTCGGCTTCAATGCCCGGCAGTTGCTGCGCACCGGTGAAGATGAATACAAGACGCTCAACCTGGCAGACGCCACTCTGACAGAAGAGCAACTGATCGAAGCCATGGCGTCCCATCCAAAGCTGATCGAACGCCCGATTCTGGTGGCTGGCGACAAGGCGGTGGTCGGTCGTCCGCCAGAGACCGTTCTGGAGATCCTGGCATGAGCACGCCCTACATTCTGGTGCTGTATTACAGCCGCCACGGCGCGACTGCCAACATGGCCCGGCATATCGCCCGCGGCGTGGAACAGGCCGGCCTGGAAGCCCGTCTGCGTACCGTGCCGGCAGTGTCCACTGAATGCGAAGCGGTCGCGCCAAGCATTCCCGAGGAGGGCGCTCTCTATGCCACCCTCGATGACCTGAAGAACTGTGCCGGTCTTGCTCTGGGCAGCCCAACTCGCTTCGGCAACATGGCCGCACCGCTGAAATACTTCCTCGATGGCACCAACAGCCTGTGGCTGACTGGCGGCCTGGTCGGCAAGCCGGCGGGCGTGTTCACCTCCACTGCCAGCCTGCATGGCGGCCAGGAAACCACCCTGCTATCGATGATGATGCCGCTGCTGCACCACGGCATGCTGATCTGCGGTCTGCCCTACAGCGAGTCCGCCCTGATCGACACCCGCGGCGGCGGCACGCCCTATGGCCCGAGCCACCATGCCGGCGCGGATGCCAAACGCGCCCTGGACGAACATGAAATTGCCCTGTGCCGTGCCCTTGGCCAGCGCCTGGCGAACACTGCCCGCAGTCTGGAGAACTCCCGTGGCTAAAACGCCCAAGCCCTTGCCGTCCATTGCATGGCTCAAGCCACGCCTGGCCGTCACCCGCGCTATCAGCCTGCTCAGCTTTTTGGCCCTGGCGCTGTTGATTGGTATCTGGAACGGCTTCTTTGCCGATCTGCATGGCGCTCGCCCCTGGGTGGTGCTGAGCATTGTGCTGCTGCCGCTCGTATTGCTTGCCCCAGGCATCCTGATGGGCAGCGCCCGCGCCCACGCCTGGTTGTGCTTTGTGGTGAATATCTACTTCATCCAGGGTGTCTTGGCGGCCACTGACCCGGCCCGCAGCCTGTACGGCTGGGTCGAAGCGCTACTCAGCCTGCTGCTGTTTTGCAGCGCCATGTACTACACCCGCTGGAGATTCCAGTACGACCGCAAGCTGGCGGGAGAATAAGGAAAGAGCGCCCCTGGGTGGATGTCGTTTTGCATTCACCCTCGCTGCTTGGTGGACAACCAAAAAACGGTTGTCCACCCGACGAGTTACCAAGGTTTACCAGCCCAAGGTTTCCTTGAGGAAGGGAATGGTCAGCTTGCGCTGGGCCTGCAGGGAGGCCTGGTCCAGTTGCTCAAGCAGGTCGAATAGCGCACTCATGCTGCGTGCGCCCCGGGTGAGAATGAAGCGGCCCACCTCATCGGTCAGATGCAGGCCTCGGCGCGAGGCGCGCAACTGCAGCGCACGCAGCTTATCTTCGTCGGAGAGTTCCTGGAGTTGAAAGACCAGCGACAGGGACAGCCGCGACTGCAAGTCCGGCAGTTTCACCGCCAACTCGCGTGGCGAGGCGGAAGCCGAGAGCAACAGGCGTCGACCGGAATCGCGCAAGCGGTTGAACAGATGGAAAAGAGCCTCTTCCCACTCCGCACGCCCGGCGATCGCATCCAGATCATCCAGACAAATCAGTTCATAGCTTTCCAGATTGTCGAGAATCTCTGGGCCTAGCTCGGCGACTTCCCCAAGCGGCAGATACAGCGCAGGTTCACCGTTCTGTTCGAGACGCAGGCAAGCAGCCTGCAGCAGATGGCTGCGCCCAACCCCTGCGCTTCCCCATAGATAAATGAGACTTTCAGCCCAGCCGGCTTCGGCTTCGCAGAGACGTTCGACATACCCAACAGCGGCTGCGTTGGCACCGGGGTAGTAATTGGCAAAGGTGGCGTCGTCGCGCAGACGCACGCCAAGAGGAAGCTGAACTGGTTTCATGCCGGGCCTGAAGGCTCCTTGAAGCCGCGAGGGCGCTCCAGTGGGAAGTGCAAAAAGTGTATACCCCACCCCAGAGCCATACAACGCAAGTCTACTCAAATAAAATCAAAGACTTGCGCAAGCCCAGCAGAATACAGGTAAGAACCGGAACAGCAGCAATCAATTATTGGTTAGTGGAAGCGCAGCACAGAAGCGCGTGCTTCCGTTATCACGCCGTCGCCCTGCACCGCCGCCGCAGGCAGTTCTTGCAGGCGAGCCAGCGCCAGTTGAGCCCGCAACTGCTCGGCGCTGGCCTTGAGCCGATAGGTCAATACCTTGCCATCGGCGCGCAGCAGACGCGGAGCAAAAGGCTCCAGGAGTCGCTCGAGTTCGGCATAGCGCGGCAGATCAACATTACTCACCACCAGCGTAAGCACTTCTTCACCGCCGGGGCGAACCACGAAAAGCGGCGCCAGCGCCTGCTGCACTGCCAATAACACGGCGTCGTTCAATACGGCGGGGTTGGCCCCGGCCACTTGCCCCTGTAGCAACTGCTCGCCATGCCACAAGCGCCAATGGGCCTGCCACTGCGATCCTCTGGCTTGACGGGCATAGACCGTCAACAGCACGTCCGCGGCGTAGCGGGCAGAGGCGTCACGCAAGGCCGAAAGATTCTTGCCACTCAAGGCTGACGGTGTGCCGACCCACTGTTCGGACAAATCCGCCAGCGGCACCCGCACAGGCAGTCCGCGGTGCTGAGCAGCGCGGCGCAACAACGCCGAACTTTCCTGGGTATCACCCACTAACAGACTGCCCCTGGCGGACTCGTTCAGCCACCACACCAACACGGCGGGTCGGTCGGCGCCCCATAGTGGCAACCCGGCCTCACGCAAGGCCTGCATGCTGGTGGCCGGATCAAAATCCACCACCAGCATGTTGCCGTCATAGGCATATTGGCTGATCAAGCGCTGCGGCTTCTCGCGCAAGGCAATGACAGCGGGATTTTCCAGCGCAGCGGGATCACCCGACAGGCGCATCACCAAGGTATCCAGAGCCTGACGCAGCACCTGCTCGCGCTCTACAGCCTGCTGGCCGAGCACCGCTTCACGTACCTGATACAAGCCGTTCACGGGCGCGGCAAGGCTGGCCAGAGAGAGCAACGACATACAACACATGACCAACAGGCGGGCTATCAGGCTCATGAAAAATTCCCGAAATAAGCGGCTTCCACCGCGATATGAAAGTGCCATACCTTAAACAGCCACTCACCTGACGGCAACTGCAACCGCGCGGGAATGGCCGCTGACCGGCAAGCCTGATAAAATCGCGCGCCTTCGCGATGCGCCCCCAGTGGCCTGTGCGGTTGGTTGGTTAACTCAACTTCGTCGAAGTTGACTAACTGAACCCGCCAAACAGGCCACAGGCCCGCTCGCCCCTACGCACTCTCCCCAAAAGGCCGGATTTTATGAGCAAGCAACCCTCCATTAGCTACAAGGACGCCGGAGTCGACATCGACGCGGGCGAAGCGCTGGTCGAGCGCATCAAGGGCGTAGCCAAACGCACTGCACGTCCTGAGGTGATGGGCGGTCTGGGCGGCTTCGGCGCCCTGTGTGAAATCCCTGCCGGCTACAAGCAACCGGTCCTGGTTTCGGGCACTGACGGCGTCGGCACCAAGCTGCGCCTGGCGCTGAACCTGAACAAGCACGACAGCATCGGCCAGGACCTGGTGGCCATGTGCGTCAACGACTTGGTGGTCTGCGGTGCCGAGCCGCTGTTCTTCCTCGACTACTACGCCACCGGCAAACTCAACGTCGATGTGGCGGCCACTGTAGTGACCGGCATTGGCACGGGCTGCGAACTGGCCGGCTGCTCGCTGGTAGGCGGCGAAACCGCCGAAATGCCCGGCATGTATGAAGGCGAAGACTACGACCTGGCCGGCTTCTGCGTGGGCGTGGTGGAAAAAAGCGAAATCATTGACGGCTCGAAAGTCGCTGCTGGCGATGCGCTGATCGCACTGCCCTCTTCCGGCCCGCACTCCAATGGCTACTCGCTGATCCGCAAGATCCTCGAAGTCTCCGGCGCCGACATCGAAACCATCCAACTGGACGGCACAGCGCTCAGCGAGCTACTGATGGCACCGACGCGCATCTACGTCAAGCCGCTGCTGGCGCTGATCAAGGACACCGGCGCGGTGAAGGCCATGGCGCACATCACCGGCGGCGGCCTGCTGGACAACATTCCCCGCGTGCTGCCCGAAGGCGCCCAGGCGGTAGTCGATGCCGCCAGCTGGACCCGCCCGGCGGTGTTCGACTGGCTGCAGCAACAAGGCAACGTCGACGAGCACGAGATGCATCGCGTCCTCAACTGCGGCGTCGGCATGGTCATCTGCGTGGCGCAGGATCAGGTCGAGACCGTTCTCGCCCACCTGCGCGCCAGCGGCGAACAGCCCTGGGTGATCGGCCAGATCAATGCGGCAGCCGGCGCAGCCGAACGTGTCGTGCTGAACAACCTGAAACAACACTGATGGGCGCACCCTGCAATGTCGTGGTGCTGATTTCCGGCAGCGGCAGCAACCTGCAGGCGCTGATCGACAGCCTCGCCGCCGGGGATACCCCGGCGCGCATCAGCGCGGTGATTTCCAACCGCGCCGATGCCTACGGCCTGACCCGTGCCGCCCAGGCGGGCATTCCCACCGCCGTGCTGGATCACAAAGGGTTCGCCGATCGAGAAGCCTTCGATGCAGCGCTCATCCAAGCCATTGATGCCTACGCACCGAACCTGGTGATATTGGCCGGCTTCATGCGCATTCTCACGCCCGGCTTCGTGCGTCATTACCAAGGCCGCCTGCTGAACATCCACCCTTCGCTGCTTCCCAAGTACAAGGGATTGGACACTCACGCGCGCGTTCTAGAAGCGGGCGACGCCGAACATGGCTGCAGCGTGCATTTCGTTACCGAGGAACTCGATGGCGGGGCACTGGTCGTACAGGCCGTAACCGCCGTCACCCCAGGCGACACCGCGCAAAGCCTGGCGATGCGTGTGCATCAGCTCGAACACCGCATCTATCCTCTGGCCATGCGCTGGTTCGCAGAGGGTCGCTTGCAACTGGATGGCGATAGCGCAATGCTGGACGGCGTGCCCCTGCCGGCGTGCGGCACGCTGATTCGAGCCTAGGAGAACTGGTAATGCATCGAGTCCTTTTGCTGGTGAGTGCCTTGTTCTGCCTGCCCGCACAAGGCTTCGAACTGCAGCCTTTTTCGGCCAGCTACACGGCTGACTTCAAGCAAGTACCGGTCAGCGGCTCGGCTGAGCGCAGCCTCGTCCAGCAACAGGACGACACCTGGAAACTGCGTTTCAAGGCCTCCATGCTGGTGGCCAGCCTGACCGAGGACAGCACCTTTCGCGTGACCAATAACAGCCTCCAGCCCCTGACCTACCAGTACCGCCGCAGCGGTCTGGGCAAGAGCAAGGAAATCGAGCACGACTTCGACTGGAGCAGCAGACAAGTACTGGGCAGCGAACGCGGCAAGCCGCTGCGCGTGCCGCTCAATCGGGGCCTGCTGGACAAATCCACTTATCAGCTCGCCCTGCAGTATGACGTTGCCGACGGCAAGACCAGCATGAGTTACCAGGTTCTCGACGGCGACGACGTCGAGACCTATGACTTTCGCGTCCTCGGCGAAGAAGCGGTGCGCACCCGCGCCGGTATTGTCGATGCCCTTAAGGTCGAGCGCGTGCGCGACCCCACCAAGAGCCGCCGCAAGACCACTATGTGGTTCGCCAAGGACTGGAACTATCTGCTGGTGCGCCTGCATCAGGTGGAAACCGACGGCAAGGAATACCAGATCATGCTCAAGGCGGGCGAAGTCGACGGCCGCACGGTCAAAGGTCGCTGAGTTTTCTAGCGCAGGTCGGAAGAAGACCGGACGGCATTACGCGGCCCTCACCTCTATTTGTTCAAGGATTGACCATTCGCATGCAGCTGTTAGCTCTGATTCCCCGCTGGCTCTGGCGCCTGGCATTCTTGATCTGCCTGATCTCGGTCCTTGTCCTTTCCCTGCTCAACGATCCCGATCCGCGCCTCAGCACCGGTTGGGACAAGGGCAACCATGTGCTGGCCTTCTGCGTACTGACCCTGCTTGGCCGCTGGTCCTTTCCACAACAGGCGCTGCTGCTGGCCGCAGGCCTGTGCGCCTACGGCATTGGCATCGAAATCCTGCAAGCCCTGAGCGGCTACCGCTTCGCCGAATACGCCGACCTGCTGGCCGATGCGCTGGGCATGGCGCTGGGGTTTGGGTTGTTTGGCTTGGGAAGTTGGGCGCAGCGGCGCGTCACTGCCTGAGGGCTGCTCGCGTTGCAGAGAACTTTTCTTGCTGCAAAGGCAGACGTTGAGGCCGGCATCCAGTAAGCGAAGTTTGCCGGGCCGAACTCCTAAGCTCGCAAGGTTCTGTCTGTCCAGGCAGGCTCAACGACCGATTACCTCTCGGCGAAAGATCATTTTGTCGTGCCCCTTGTAGATACCAAAGGTCGCGAGCCCCTTGGGATAATCCGCTTGGCCATCCCCGTCCCAGTCATGCTTCAGCCAGCCCCCTAGCGTCTCGAAGCGTATGTTCTGGCTACCGCTCACACCGGGAGCAGACAACAGATAGGCGCCCGTACCCTTTTCAAGCCAGTACTCGCCGCCGACCTTATTCGCTTCCAGATAACTCAGCACGGGTCCGCCTGCGCCTGAGTCTGTTGGCACAAAGGCATCCGCGATGGCCGGGTCAATGCGGGTGCAGTTGTCACGCTCATTGAGCCGATAACGCTGGCCATCGAAATACTCCGCAGTGACTGGCAATGGCAATTCGTGCAGTTCGGAACCGTGGGCATTCCCGATGCGCAGGCGACCCAGACGAATCTCGCTCCCTGGGAATTGAAAGCCGAACGGGCCGAATTCGACGCTCTCGCAAGTGGCACCCTGACAGGTGCCGTCTTTGTCTATGAGCTGCTCACCCCTGACTATCAGCACCAGACTCGGCTCGAAGGGCGCATCGACGACCGGTTGCGGACCACCAGAGTGGCGCTCATAGCGAGCCGCGCCATTCAATCGGTACGTCTTGCTGCCGTTACCGGCCACGGTGTCATCCTGCAATTCAAACCGCCCCGTCGAAAAGCGAGACGCATCCTGCGGCTGCTCTGGGAGGAAGCCCACCACAGGCTCCAAGGTGTCAGCCAACTTCCAGAAATCGCCCCGATCGTAGTTGGCTGTCGGCGTGTTGTTGCGACTCATGCCGGTGATTGTCAACTCAGGCGCTACGGCGTAGTCGATATCCTGGCCTTGATAGCTGAACCCTGTGGCCCCCACTCCACACCCAGGCTGCAATATTGGAAGATTCACTTGGCCCCTGAGATAGGCCGACGCGAAGCGACCCACAACATCGCTGGCGCTGCCCAAAGGCGCCAATCCCAAATACCCCTCACTGCGCACTTCAATCCTGAAGCTGCCGACTTCGTGCAACTTCTGGTCCTTGAGCTCATGAATGCCGCCCAGAGGATGCTGATATTTCTTATATTCCAATGCCCCCTCAGCACCGCCTATCGGCTCCTCGATCGGCGCACTCAAAACAAGCGTGCCTGTAAAGTTCGGAGTGGGTTGCGCGGCACAGAGGTCGGCCGGAAATTGACTGGCAGCAATGCCCACCGGCGTGATGTGCAAATCGAAGGGATCGCCTGCCCGTACCACTTGGCCTTTTGGCTCGAATAGCGGGCAACTGGCTCCGCTGCAGCCCGTAATGGGCGTACCTGCATCGATGCAGAATCCGTACGGCCGGGATATGAACGAGGCGCTGCCACGCATGTCGAGTCCCTCTTCTTCCCCGCTTCCCTGGTAACGGGCGTGGAGCTCCATGACGCCGGCATCGTCATAGCGAATTGGAAAGCGGCTACGCGCCTGGGCGTCGAAACGCAGCGTTTTCAGGCTGGCGGCGCCCGGGTGAATGCCTATCGCATCGCCACCGATATGTACCGCACGACTTCCGCTGGCCGGCGCGCTGTAGCCCGACCAGAAGGCAAGCGCTCGCTCGCTGCCAGCGAAGCTGCCATCCGCCACGCAAGCACCGCTATTCTTGTCCAGCCTCAGCGCCTGCAATTGGACATCCGCCGCCTGTCCAGCCACCAGCTCGGGCACACGGAACTCGAAGCCACTTTCCAGGGTTTCAAGCGCACAGTTTCCGTTGTTGCAGTGAAAGGGCTCGCCGGCCACACCCAGCTCTACCGTGCCGGGTTGCCGCTTCAGGTAGGCCGTGACCGTATCCGTGCCGGCAAACGTCACTGTGCCATCGCCCAGCCAGCGGCTGGCAGGGGTCAGCGTCAAGGTCTGGTTTATTGACACTGTAGTGGTGCAGGTCGCATCGGCGCAGGCGCGTACTCGCACCGGAATGGCTTCGCAACTGAACAGCGGGGTGGAGAACAGCAGCTGGAAATGATTTACGCCCGCCAGCCCTTGCTGACATATACCTGCAAAATCGGTCCGAGCCAGTGCGACTCCATCGAATTCGGCATCGGTATTGTTCTTGCCTACCACCTGGTCGTTGGCGGATAGCCCGCCACGCAGGGTTGCGTTGTTCTTGAACTCGATCGAACCCGTTGCGTAAACGAACCCGCGGATCACCACGTTGTTGCTCTCGATGATGAGATCGCCATCAACGATCAACACCAACATATCGGGCGTACCCGCCTCGTTCAGCCTGGCATTGTTGCCGAGTCGTAGATCTCCTTTGACGAAGACCTGGGCAGTGCCTTTCGCCGGCAAACTTATCTCCAAACTCCAATTGTTAGACGCCATTCCTCCTTCCCAGTAAGACATGCCAACGTCCACCTTTTGAAGGTCGTTAGCTGTCAGCACCGGGCCACCCTTGAAGGTTGGCAAGGCAAGCTCGGAACGGGGAACCACGTTCAGTCCCTGGTTTTGCTCGCCCGGACTCCAGACAGAACTGCATAACGCAGCGGCTAGACCGGCAGGGCCATGCAACAACAGCAGCACACCGAGCAGCACCTGAAGCAAACCGCTGCGACTCATCGCTCCACCACTGCATTCACTTTTCGAAAGGAGTAATCGGGGTTTCCAAGCACCGAGTATTCAGCCGTGGAAATCAGGGCATAAAACGTGACTGTTCTTCCTCCGTCCAATGCAGATGTCTGTGCGCATTCAACCCGAATTGAATAGCCATCAACCTGAAAAAACGACAACGACTCGCACATTGGGGTATCGGAGGCAACCGCCCGAGAGATACCCCAGTCCAACCCTGCCCGCGCCGCCTGATAGGCTCGTGCCTGCTGCAGCGCCAAGCTGATGGTCGCGCTTTGGGACACGGCCATGCGCGCCATCGCAGCGACCACCCCGGCGATGACGATGATCAGGAATAACGCCGCCACCAGGCCAAAGCCGCGCTGGCCGTTTATCGCAGGAGGGCGTTGAGCGCAGCGATACCCATCGCGGTCGGCTGCAGGGGCATCGCTGCGCCCCGCTGTTCGGTGAAGATCAGGGCGCATTGTCGACATGGACCTGTTGCAAAAGGCTGATGGTTTCGCCGTCCTGGGTGAGCGAAAGACGCAGGGTAACGAAACCGTTGCGGGCGTGATTACCGGGCCGATAGGTCAGTTCGCAGCGCGATACCGAGTCGGCCAGCGGAGCGCGTGAATAAGGTGCGTGCGCAACGTCCAAGGTATCGAAGGTCTCGCGCCACAGGGTTCCCCGCCCGTTGGCCATGTCCCCTTCACAGCGGTAGCGCACCGCCTCGCGGGCCAGGTACACGCGCCGTTGAGGCGAGGCAAAGGCGAAGCGGAAATCGTCGGCCCCGACCACCTGCACATGCTGCTCACCATTTAGGATTACCCGTTCAAACGAGGCGCCTTGGGGCGTCACGACTCCGCGCCTTTCGTACGCCCAAAGATTCTGGCCTGGCAGCGGTTGGCCGCCCGACGTGGCCCCGACGTTGTAGATCACCAGCCAGCGCGACTCGGCCACCCGGTCCGCATCCAGCGGTGTCAGCACCTCAAGGCGACACGAATCGGCGTCACACATCGGCAGCGTGCCGCCTAGGCTTTCGCGATAGCGACCCGCTTCATGAATGGGCAGCAATGCCAGACCACCTTGATGCTCGCGCACTGAATTCGGCACCGCCAGCCGGAGGTCGCGCGCCATGCGGCTGAGGGCGGTGGCGGCCAGGTCAGTCAGTTGAGCGCGGCGGCTCTGATCGACGAATCCTTGTAGCGGGCGGGACAGGACGGTGCCGATCATTACGGCAACGATGCCGGACAGCGCAATGACCAGAACCAGCTCGACCAGGGTGAAGCCACGTTGTTTCTGGCGTACGCCTACGCGTCTGCAGGAGCCTGCGTGTCGGCAATCGGTTATCGCCATCGCAAGCACGCTCGCGCCTACACGCCAGGCAAACGAAATCAGGGACATGAAGCCTCGCCATAACAGGTGCGCCAGCCACTGAGGGTAATTTCCTCGCCCTGCGGGTCGGTGACGATGACGGCAAGCTGTTTCGCCTCCACCTGCGCCGACGATGGGCCCAGTTGACTGGAAGAAACCCGCACCTCGACCTGGTAGGTGCTCAATTCGTCAATCAGCTCGCCATCGAGCCCCCTGGGCGGCTGCTGGGAAACATCGTTCAACTCGCTGTAAGACCGGGATTGAAGGCGCTCCAGATACCCCTCCGCAATGGCCAGGCTCTGCTGACGCAGCATCGGGTCAGCCGAACGTGCGGTGATTGTGGCCATCGCCGAAAACAGAGCAGCCGCAGCGATGCCGATGATGACGAGGGTGATGATCAGCTCCACCAGGGTCATGCCGTTTTGATGGCGCTTCATGGGAGCAGGTCCTGAATGGCAGCGCGCGCTGGATAACCACCCAGTTTCTTCCGCCACCCGAACAATTTTCTGACCGCCACAGCCGTATGTGTAGGGGCGAATTCATTCGCCTGGCCTCGAGCAATCAGCCCACGCAGGATCTGCGAGTGCTGCCGTGGTGTCAGGCGGCCTTGCAGGGTGAGGCCTTGGCGTTCGTCACCGCCCCGCAGGTGCCTGCCGGCCAGGCGCCAGGCGAATGAATTCGCCCCTACAAATGACACCACGCGGGCCATTATTCGGAAGATCATGGGGTGGCCTCTACGAAGCCCGTCTCGTGCACGATCAGGTCGAATGTGCCGCCTACCGTAGTGGCGTGTTGCCGGTCGGTGCCGCCCAGGGCATTGAAGGTGACCTCCAGCGTTGGCGCGACCGAGACGCTGTTGGTGTTGGCGGCCCGGTAGGCGCCGCCGGCCGGATCGGCGACCGGGGTCTTGGCCGCCCGGGTGTCGCACGGGGCTGCATGGGTCAGGCGATAGCCACTGTTGTCCACCTCGACGCGAATCTCACAACCGCTGGCCACCGCCACCTTCTGCGCATAACGCACGGCCGAGAGCACCTCTTCAAAATAGAGGCGCTCATCGAAGACGCTGCGATCAAAAAAACGGGGCGCAGCCACGGCAGCGAGAATGCCGAGGACGACCATGATCAGTATCAACTCGACCAGGGTGAAGCCGCGCTCGGGTTTCGCCCTCAAGGCTTGTTTTAGCATCCAGATATTTTTGGGTTCGAGACGGTTATGGCGGTCAAGGCATTGCCTTGGCCTCCGGGGTCGTAGAGGTGGATAGGAGGGCTCCTTCCATAACCTTAATCAGCCGTTACAACCCTCCGTGCGCACTACGACGGTATAGGCTTTGGCCCCAGTTGGAGGAGTGCCGGTAGCCGCTTCAGCAGCTGTATAAACCACCGAGCAGTTTGTGCCGGTAAAGTCCACAGGCACATAAGTAATGCTATTTGTACCCGCAGTTGGTGTGAAGCCATCTACCTGTGCAGCTTGACCAATCCCATCTTTATCAGCTGTCGGAAATCCTCCTACCATCGTTATTTTTTGTCCCTCCAGAGTCACATCATCATCATGCATCCCGTTAGCTGCTAATTGAGCAGCGTGGGAAATAGATGCTGCGGACCGCAAAGCCCCCCCCAACCCTTGGACTGCAGACACTCGGGCATCACCGCCAAAGTTGGCAAACCTCGGCAACGCAAACGCCGCCAAAATCCCCAATACCACAATCACCATGATCAGCTCGACCAGGGTAAAACCATTTTGTTGATTCTTCATAACGTCTCTCCTGCCAGGGTTGGTTAAGTAAAACAATCAATCATTCAGCGACGGTAATGACCGCGCCGGTGTCCGCGTTGTAACGAATACTGCGTTTAGTGCTGCTATCGAGCCGGTAGTGATACAGGCATAACGGCGTTGCAAATTCGGCCAGGTAATCAGCGGTGCCGTGCACCGCGACGGTTGGCGCCGACCCCAGCAGCACGCCACTCCACACCTCCGCGCAGCCTTGCGCGCCGGAGCCGGAATCGGTGGCGATGGGCCAGCCGTGGGCGTTGACGTCCAGGTTATGTTCGCCAAAACCGCTCACGTTCTGCTGTGCATTGAGCACGCCCTTGGCGCGGTTGAGTTCCCACTGCGAGCGGGCCAGGGCGACGCCGGCGGCCAGGGCACCGGCGGTGTTTTTCACACCGGCGCTGTGGGCATCGGTGTTGGCGTCCATGAAGCGCGGCAGGGCTACGGCGGCAAGAATGGCGACGATGCCGACGACCACCAGCAATTCCAGCAAGGTAAAGCCGCGTTGGCGCACGGTGTTCATCGCACCCCCTTGGTGGCCGCGGAAAGTTCCCACATGGGTAGGAACACGCCGAGGGCCAGCACCAGCACCATGCCGCCCATGGCGACGATCAGGATCGGTTCGATAGCGTCGGCCAGGCGCTTGAGGTCGTAGTCGACTTCCTGCTCGTAGAAATCCGCCACTTCGATGAACAGGTCGTCCAGGGCGCCGGTTTCTTCGCCGACGGCAAGCATCTGCAGCACCAGTGGGGTGAACAGGCCGCTGGCCACGGCGCTGCGGGTCAGCGACTCGCCGCGTTCTGCGCCTTCGCGCATGGCGTCGATGGCCTGGCCGATGTAGCGGTTGCCCACGGTGTGGCTGTTGATGGCCAGGGCTTGCAGCAGGGGCAAACCGGCGCGGTACATCATCGCGAAGGTGCGGGTGAAGCGTGCCAGGGCGATGCGCTGGAAGATGCCGCCCACCAGCGGCAACTTGAGCTTGTAGCGGTCCCAGATCACAGCGCCCTGGTCGGTGGCGATCCAGCGGCGGAAGGCGACCAGCGCGCCCACCAGGCCGATGGCCAGCAACCACCACCATTGCTGCATGAACTCGGAGAAGCCGATCAGCACGCGGGTCGGCCAGGGCAACTCGGCGTGGAACTGAGCGAACACCTTGGCGAACGCCGGGATCACCACGAGGTTGATCACGACCAGCGCCACGCCCATGGCGATCAGCACAAACAGCGGATAACGGGTCGCCTGCTTCACGCGTTTGCGCGTCTCGCGCTCCATCTCCAGGTAACCGGCCAACTGCTTGAAGGCCTGATCGAGCTGGCCGGTGTTTTCACCGACGCTGACCATGCTGACGAACAGCGGACTAAACACCTTGGGATGATTGCCCAGCGCCGTAGCCATGCTGTTGCCGGCTTCCAGGTCGGCGCCCAGCGTGTGCAGCACTTCGCTGAGATACGGGTTGCGGGTGGAGTCGGCCAGCCCGCTGATGGCGCGCAGGATCGGCACACCGGCCTTGCTCAGGCTGTGCAGTTGGCGGCAGAGGATGATCAGTTCTTCCAGCTCGACGCGCTCGCGGCCAAGCAGCCTGTTCAGCTGGCGCAGCCAGTCCGCCGAGGCGGCACCGGCAGCCGCGCGGTCGGCCACCTCATCAATCTGCAGCGGCGTGATGCGTTCGCCGAACAGTTCGTTGGCCAGCGCCTCGGCACTCGCCGCCTGGCGAGTGCCGCCGACCTTGTTGCCCTGGGCGTCACGCCCGGTAAAACGGAAACTGGCCATCAGCTCTCCAGATCGCCCAGACTCGCGCTGACGCGGAACACTTCCTCGACGCTGGTCACGCCAGTCAAGGCATAGTCCAACGCCACCGCCGCCAGTGGGCGGTAATGGGGCTGGGCATGGGCGGCGTCGATGAACGCCTGGGCATCGTTACGGCGCAGCGCGGCAGCCATCGCGGCGTTGATTTCCAGCAACTCGTAAACGCCGATGCGGCCCAGGTAACCGGTGTTGTTGCACAGGTGGCAGCCGCTGCCGCGCGTAAAACGCCGCTCGGCCAGGGGGGCGCCGTGAATCGCCTCCAGCCACAGCAGCTCGCGCGGGTCCGGCTGATGGACCACGCGGCAGTTCTCGCACACGCGGCGCACCAGGCGCTGGGCCAGCACGGCGTTTAGCGAGTTGGCCACCAGGAACGGCTCTGCGCCCATGTCGATCAGGCGCATGGGCGAGGTCACGGCATCGTTGGTGTGCAGGGTTGAAAGCACCAGGTGACCGGTGAGCGCGGCGCGCAGGGCGATCTCGGCAGTTTCCTGGTCGCGGATTTCGCCCACCAGCACGATGTCCGGGTCCTGGCGCAGCGCCGCGCGCAGGACACGGGCAAAGCTCAGGTCGATCTTGGTGTTGACCTGCACCTGGCTGATGCGCGGCAGGCGGTATTCCACCGGGTCTTCCACGGTGATGATCTTTTTCTCTGGGCTGTTCAGCTCGGACAGCCCGGCGTACAGCGTGGTGGTCTTGCCCGAGCCGGTCGGGCCGGTGACCAGCACCAGGCCATGGGGGCGCTGCAACAAGGTGCGAAAGCGCGCCAGCATGTCCATCGGCATGCCGGTGCCGTCGAGGCTGAACACCCCCGCGCTCTGGTCGAGCAGGCGCAGCACCACGGACTCGCCAAACTGCACCGGCATGGTCGAGACGCGCACGTCGAGGTTGCGGCCCTTGACGCGGATATTGAAGCGGCCGTCCTGGGGCAGGCGTTTTTCGGAAATATCCAGGCCGGCGAGAATCTTCAGGCGCATGACCAGCGCCGAGGCGATGCGGGTTTCTTTGATCAGCTGCTCGTTGAGCACGCCGTCGATGCGCTGGCGCAGACGCAGGACTTTCTCGTCCGGCTCGATGTGGATGTCCGAGGCCTTCATCTGCACCGCGTCCTCGAACAGCGTCTGCAGCAGGCGCACCACCGGCGCGTCCTGGTTGTCGAGGCTCATGCCGCCGAAGTCGAAGTTGCTCTCCTCCAGGCGCTCGTGCAGTTGCCCGGCCAGCGAGGCGATTTCGCTGCTGCGCCGGTAGATGCGATCCAGTGCGGCGAGCAGGTCGCTTTCCAGCACCACCGCCGGGTACACGCGCTGGCGCAGCAAACGCTCGATTTCATCCAGGGCGTAGAGGTTCAGCGGGTCGGTCATGCCCACCAGCAGCCCGTCGGCATGCCGTGACAGCACGATCACGCGGAAACGCCGCGCCACGGCCTCGGGCAAGCTCTGGGTGAGTTGGCTGTCGAAGCGGTAGTGCTTGAGCTCAACGAAGGGAATGTCCAACTGCTCGGACAGCGCCTTGAGCAAGCGCTGTTCTTCGACAAAGCCCAGCTCGACCACTGTGCGACCCAGCTTGGAACCGGTGCGTTTCTGCTCCAGCAGGGCACGCTCCAGTTGGACGTCATCGATCAGCCCGGCCTGCACCAGCAGGTCGCCGAGACGCACGCGACGCTGACGAAAATCCTGATTGTCCATGGCTTAGTACGCCTGCCGGAAGGAGTCGGCGCTGCTGCGCAGGGCTTCGATCCACGCCTGGTCATCAACCACTTGGGGGCGCATGAGGATCACCAACTCAGTCTGCGAATAGGCCCTGCGCTGCTGAGCAAACAACGGTCCAATGAGCGGTAGCCGGCCCAGCCAGGGCACGCCGGCGGAACCGTTCTCGCTGGTGTTTTCCAGCAGACCGCCGATGACCACCACCTGGCCGCTGCGTGCGCGCACGATGGAGTCGGACTGGCGGGTCGTGGACAGCGCCAAGGGCAGGTTAAAGACGTTGTCTTCGCCGCCCAGCTGGATGCTCTTGTTCTGGTCCTGCACGCGGCTGACGGTGGGCCGCACATGCAGGGTGACCTGCTCGTGCTCATCGATCTGCGGCGTTACGTCGAGGGAAATGCCCGAGAAAAACGGCGTCAGGGTGATGTCCAGATCCGGCGCGGTGGTGCCGCCCGACAGCGAGGTGGTGGTGGTCGACACGTCGGTGACGAAGAACTCGTCGGTGCCGACCTTGATCACCGCCTTCTGGTTGTTCAGCGTGGAAATGCGCGGGCTGGACAACACGCGCACGTCACCCTGGGTTTCCAGCAATTGCAGGATGCCGTTGAAGTCGCCCACGCTGAGCGCCGCGCTGAACACGCCGCCAGCGCCCGTCGCGCCAGCCAGCTCGGCTCCTTCCAGGGCCACGCCGAAGCGGCTGTTGCGCTCGCGCCCCAGGTCCGACCAGTTGATGCCGGCCTGGAAACCGTCGGCCAGGTTGACCTCGAGAATCTTGGTTTCCAGAATTACCTGGCGCTGCAGGTTGCGCTGCGCCTGGCGCAGGAAATCGGCCACGCCCTGCTGGTCGGCACTGGAGGCGCGCACGACCAACAGGCCGGCTTGCGGATTCACCACGACGCTGTTGCTGGCCTCGGTGCCGATGATCATCGCCACCACCTCGCGCACCTCCTTCCAGAAGTCCGCGTTGCTGCTGGTCTGCAGCTGGCTGGCACTGACGGTCGAGGATGTGCTGCTGGTGGTCGTGCCACTGACGCCGGTGCCGGTGTTGTCGCTGGTGGTCACTTGCCCGGAGCTGACCCGCGTGTCGCTCATGCCCTGGCGCTGCACGTTCAGGTAATTGATGTCATAGGTGCGGGTCACCGCCTGGTTCGGCTGGATCTGGTAGCCGTAGCGGGTGCGCCGGTAGCCATAGCCGTAGCTGTCGCGCACGGCGGCGAGCACGTCTTCCAGCGTCACGTTGCGCAGGCTGAAGGTCATGTTGCCGGTCACCTGCGGATGCACCAGCAGGTTCTCGCCGGCGCTGTCCATCAAGCTGAGGAAGAACTCACGGGCCGGCAGGTCGTTGGCCACCAGGTCGAAGCGCGGCTTGTCAGGTGCTTCGGCCAACGGCGCCGCCCTCTGTTCGGCCTGCGCCTGCTGCGCTGCCATGGCTGCGGCGGCCTGGTTGCGGGCCAGACTGTCGTCCAGCGCCTGGCTGCTCTGCTCGGCGACGCGCCGTTCGCCGTCGGGGAAACTCTGGCAGGCGCTGAGCAGACAGACCAGGCCAAGCAGGCCGAGGCGCAAGGAAAAACGACTCATCATGACGGGTTACGACTCGGAGTAATAAGGGGGGCGACCAGTTTCAGCAGCTCGCGGCGGCCCTGGCGTTCGATCAGCACGGAACGGGAATGAATGGCCAGCACGCGAGCGCCGTCCACGCGCTGGCCGACCCGCAATGACTGGCCGTTGATCACGGCTTGGGCCGCCTGCGACGTACGCACGATGGCCTGCAGGCGCAGCGGCACCAGCGCCTCGCCCTGACCGGTAACGGCCGGTGCGAGCGCACGGGGCGGTTGGGTGGGGTCGAGGGCCAGGGCGCTGACTGGCAACAGCAACGCGCATATCAACGCATAACGAGTTTTAAACACCGACCCACCCCGCATGGCGACTCAAGGTATACAGTTCGATGCTGATCCGGGCTCGGCCGGTGGCTGCATCGACCTGATAATCGAGGCTGTCCCAGTGCAGGCGCCAGCCACTGGCCTGGATCGAACGCAAATAGGCAAGCAACTCGAAATAGCCGCCCTCCAGGCTCAGGCGCAGGCCGTGGCGGTAAAACACATCAGGCATCGCCTGTGCACCCTTGGCCTGACCTGCCTGAGGCTGAACAGCCGCCTCGGCCGGCAGTTGCAGCGGCGCGCTGAAGCTTTCCAGCCCCAGCAGAGCCAGACGCGGCTGGGCACGCAGCAGATCCTGCAACAGCGCCTGCATGCGGGTGGGTGAAACCAGTGAGCGGGTGTCCGCCTCGATGCGCGCGATGATGCCGGCACGACTGGCCTGGGCCGCCTGCAGCGCCGTGCGGTACTGCAGATTCGGATCGGCAGCCTTTCTAGCATCGAGCTGGTCCAGGGCATGACTCGTCGCCTGCTGGCGGTTCTCGGCCTGGTGCAAGCGCTTGGCTTGCGCATCGCGTCTCTGACTCAGCGGGTCGGCCACCAGAAGGACATACAGCATGCCCAGAACGGCCAGGCCAACCGTACAGGCCAGCCACTGTTCGCGCGGCGCTAGGTCGCGCCAGCGCTGTCGCCAGTCAATCATGGCTGCCCTCCTCGCCCGGCTGTGAAGCGAGCTGGAACCGCAACAAGCCGTTGTCCTCGCGACGCACCTCGAAGCGCGCGAACTCGCGCCCCTGGAACGCCGCATCCTGGCCCAAACTGTTCAGGTACTGGGGCAGCAGCTCCTGGCGCTGGCTCAGCCCTTCAAGTCCCAGCACGGTGCCGCCGTCGCGCAGCCGGATGTGCGTCAACCACAAGCCGCTCGGCAAATGCCGTTCGGCCAGCCCGGCGAGCAACGGCACGAAGCCTTCACTGCGCTCGGTATCCAGCTGCTGCAAATAGGTGGCAAGGCGCTGCATCTGGCGGTTGCCGGCTTCCAGCGCGGCGAGTTGCTCGGGCAAGCGCGGGTCCAGTTGCGGTTCACGAAAACTCGCCTGGCGAGCAGCCAGTTGCGTCTCCAGAGCCTGCGCCTGGCGCTCCGCTTCGACCACCATCTGAGTGCCCCGGTGGAGCTGCCAGCCTGCCCACAGACCATGACTGAGCATGACCAGGAGCACAACGGCGAGGCCCGCCAGCATGTGCCAGGGGCGCGGGCCGCCACTGCGTTGACGTTCGGGTTGATACAGGTTGATGTTCTGCATCAGCGCGCGTCCTGGCGCAGGGCCGCGCCCACCGCGCCCATGCAGAAGGCTTGCAGCTCTTCGCTCAGGTCGGCCGAGGGCTGGCCAGGAAACAGCGTGCGCAGATCGAGCGCCTGCAGATTGACCGCCAGGCTTTGGGCCAGCGTATGGCGGGTGATGTCGCCGTCATGCTTCATCGGCAACAGCAGCATGCGACCAATATGGCCGACGCCCAGCTGGCTTTCGAAATAGTCGAGCGTGCGCTGGATTTCCAGCGTCATGCTGGCCAGATCCTGCGCGCCATGCACCACCCCATGCTCCAGGCGGCGGGCCAGGTACAGCGCTTCGCCATTCTGAATACAGACCAACCCTTCGCTGCTGCGCAGACGCAGCACCGCCACATTGCCGCCCTGCTGCGCACCCGCCAGCAGGCCGAGGTTGCGAAAGACCATTTCGGTGATGTCGATACTGGAGAGGCGCAGCCCGGCCTGGCGGATCTGCGCGGCCAACGCCTGCATGCGGCTCTTGTCCAGTGCCGCGCAATACGCCAGGCGGTTACGCCCGCGGTAGGCATTTTCCGGCAGCAGGAAGCAATCCAGCACGACACTGTCCAACGGCTCGCTGATCAAATCCTTCACGCGCCAGCGCATGGCGTCGCGCAACTCGTTGGCGGGCACGTCGGGAGCTTCGAGCAGAAAAATGCGGTAATCGGCAGGGTGAAGCAGCAGATTGACCGGCCGGCCAGCCAGCCCAAATTCACTGACCAAGGTCTTTAGGGTTGCCGGGTGCGCACCTTCGCGAAACGCACAGTGCAACAGCTGCGGGGTCACTTCGGGAGAACGTTGCACATGGGCCAGAGCAACGCCGTTTGGGCTCAGCTCAATGCCCAGCAACCCTTTCGGCTGCGCCGCCTTGCGCGTCAACAATCCCACTGCTACTTCCTTCCCAACAGCGGCCTTCGCCCATCAACAGCGAGAGGTCTGGGTTATTAATATTTGAATATGTTGTGAACGGAGGGCGCTCCAGAACAGGCGGCCCTTAATGTCGATCAGTTCGCATTTTCCAGCAGCGCCTGGATATTGTCGAGTGCAATGCAACGGTTAATAAACGCCAAAAATACAGCGCCATTTCTCAGCCCCGGGGCGCTGTCTGGTGCAAAGGCTCTAATCTCGGCACGTTGCTAATAACGACGCTTGAGAGTGGGTCGCCAAACACCCCCATCGAGCCTGAGCAACCGCGACGCAATGCCGCAGCCACCCCTCGCAAAAGCTCCCTGCCACTCGCCTCCCTCTCGTTGAGAAGACCTTTCCAGAGAGAAGTCCTCTGCTGGACGAGCGGAGCTCAGACCTCTCACACACGCAGCAAACCGCGAAACCCTCTGGCCGCGTAATACGATTGGGCACCGTTGTGATAAATGAATACCCGGCCATAACGGCGGTCGCCAAAAATCGCTCCGCCAAGCACACGCACCTCATCAGGCGTCGCAAGCCAGCTGGAGGTTCGCCTATCGAACTCACCCAGTTGCTGGAGCGTCCGGTAGTGCTCTTCGGTCAGCAGCGTAATGCCCATCGAAGCCGCCCTTTCAAGCGCGCTGGACTGGGGTTTGTTCTCCTTGCGCGAGTCCAGGGCAGCTTGGTCGTAGCAAAGGCTGCGGCGACCGGAAGGACTCTCTGCCGAACAGTCGCAAAAGAGGAAGCCTCCTTTCGTGGCTTCATCCCGACCAATCACGTCCGGCTCGCCACCTGTGTCTTCCATGGCCTGGAGTGATTCAAGGGACGCCGGCTTCAGCCGCGCCTGCACCTCAGACCAGATAATGTCCGGATGGCGCTGCATGTGCTGTTCAAAACGGGTCTTCAGGATCTTGAGCAGTTCGGTGTCATTCATGGGCAAGGTCCTAGGGCTCAGGCCATCAGCTACGCGTGCGATGCAGCATTACGTGTCCGACAAAGACCTCCACCGGAGGCTTCTGTTCATGGCTTTTGCTTGACCGCTTATGAGAGCCGCATGTGTTCCTGCCTGAACACCAATGCCTTCAACCCACTGTCCCCATGAATATCGGGAAACTCGGGCGGGTTTTCCAGCCGCTCAACAAAGCGCAAGCTGGGCGCCTCTGTCGCCATGCCGGCAATCAGGAAATCCGGGCCGGTATCCGGGTCGTTTACGCAGGCCAGCACAATGCCCTGCTCGGTTAGCAGTTCCGGCAGGCGGCGCAGGATCTTCTGGTAGTCCTTGCTCAGCGCGAAGCTGCCCTTCTGGAACGACGGCGGGTCGATGATGATTAGGTCGTAGGGGCCGTATTTCTTCACTTTGCCCCATGACTTGAACAGCTCATGGCCGAGGAAACTCACCCGGCTCAGGTCGTGGTCGTTCAGGCGATGATTGTCGCGCCCACGGCTCAAGGCTGCCTTGGCCATGTCCAGGTTCACCACCTGCTCCGCCCCGCCCGCCATCGCAGCCACTGAGAAGCCGCAGGTGTAGGCGAACAGGTTCAGCACACGCTTGCCTTCGGCCTGCTCTTGCACCCAGCGACGGCCGTAACGCATATCCAGAAACAGGCCGTTGTTCTGCTTTTTGCCGATATCCAGTTTGAAGCGCAGGCCGTTCTCGCTAATCAGCCATTCATCCCGTTCTTCGCCGAGCAGGAACTCCGTGGTGCTCTCCGGCAGATAACGGTGCTGCAGCAACAGCGTATGCGCCTGGCTTTGCTGCCAGGCAGGTGACTCAATCAATGTCATCAGCATCCGCTTCAACGCCTCCAGCTCAGCGGTCTCCGGCTCGCGGAACAGGCAGACCAGCACAATGCCTTGCAACCAGTCGGCGGTAACATGCTCCAGGCCCGCCCAGCAACGGCCACGCCCGTGAAACAAACGGCGGGTTTCCACGGGGGCGGGATTCAGGGCAGCCAGCAAGTGCTGGCGCAGGGTTTCGATGGCGTCGGAATTCATTGGGATATTTCACAGAAGCAAAGCGGCGCATTTTACGCAGATCCCACGCCACTGGCTTCGCCGGCTGGCACGCCTACAGGGAGTCGACTGCATGATCCGAAAGAACTCGAATCAATGCAGCAGCCGCGTGATCAGAAAGCTCAACAACTCGGGCTCGTCATCCAGCTCCAGAGCCTCAACCGGCCTGGGCAGATCGGCCAGTACCGAGCGCCAGAACGCCAGGGCAATTTCATCCTGGCCGTAAAAGCGCACCAGCCAGTTGTCCTCGCCACTCATCAATACCTGAGTAGCCAAGGCGCGCCCGATACCCTGGCGGCGGTACTTTTTCAGGATAAACAGGTCCGCCAGCTCCAAGGCATCCACGCCGAGCAGCTCACTGCGCTCGATCAACAGGAAACCGGCAATAAAGCCGTCAACCAGCAACAACTGGGCACTCCAGCCCGGCTCTTGCCAGTAGCGAACCAGGTGCTCGTCGTGAATGTAGAAACGGCCATCCACCTCCACATCTTCCTGCTCCCAATCCGAAGACTCATACAGGTAGAACTGATAGAGGTTGCGGATCAGCGGCATCTGTTCCCGCTCGGTGGGCACCAGCTCAAGGGTGACATCGTTCATCGCCGGGCCTCGCAGGGGGGGGCAGGTATAGCGGGACAGAACACGCGGTCGAAGGCATGGACCCCCAATCGGAAACGGAAGGTGGAGCGCCTCACATCGTTGTGTGGAGCCGCGAGGTGTTTACATCTTCGCACACCTCTTCACAGCCGCTCAAAGCGCAACCCTGCGTAGCGCGTCAGCCGCTCGATAAAGCGTTCATCGAAGAAGCTGGCGGGAGTCCAGAAGCCTCCTGGACGTCCGGGCTTATTGCCGTCGTTGGCGTGGTCCAGGGCCAGGCTGATGGCTGCCTGGCCGAGCATTTTGCCGGTGGAGCCGTAGCCCGGATCGCGGTCGCCGGTGACCTTGATCCGCAGGCTCTGGCCGTTATCGGTACGGCCAAAAAAGCGCATGTCATAGCGACCCGCCAATTGCGCTTCCGGGCTCGGACCTTCACCCGATTTGGGCAGCAAGAAACGCTCCATCAGCCCGCGCACGGGCTTAATGACGATGCCCAGCATGAACGCGCCCAGGCCGGCCACCATGGACAATGCCGCCAGGCGACCCTTCATCCCGGTGCCCGTGAGCACGGCTTCGTCGTAGCTGAACCGACTGCCATAAGCGTTGCCCGACAAGGCGTTGGAGCGATGCACCACGCGCTCGTTGACCGCGGCCATCACGAAAGGAGCCGTCCAGGCATGGAAATCCTGATCGAATGTGGCAGATTTGACCGAACGCTGACGCACCGTGAAACCGTGGTCCTGGGGACACAGGGAATAGGGATTGGCCAACTCCTTGCGCAACGCGGGGTCGGCGGCCGCCTCCTTCACCAGATTGACCACGCTGGCCACCGTGCCGCCGGACGCACCGCCCTTGAGCGTCTTGACGCGCATCTTGACGTGGGTGGCGGGCATGCCCCATTGGGTCATGGCCTGTTCCTGCAGAAAGCGCACGCCCATGTCCGACGGCACTGAGTCAAAACCACAGCAATGCACGATGCGCGCGCCCGATTGCTGGGCCATGGGCTCGTATTTCTCGATCATCCGCTTGATCCACTGGGTTTCCCCGGTGAGGTCACAATAATCCGTACCGCTTTGCGCGCAGACCTTGACCAGCGGCTCGCCATACAAGGCATAGGGGCCGACGGTGGACACCACCACCCGCGTTTGGGCACACAGGGCCTGCAACTGGGCTTCGTTGGCGGCGTCCGCCACGATGATCGGCAGCGACTGCCCCGCCGCACCCAGCGCGCGTTTGACTTCATTGAGCTTGGCTTCGGACCGTCCGGCAATGGCCCAACGTAGCTGCACGTCCTGTCCCGAAAGATGTTCGGCCAGGTACTGGGTGAGGATCTGGCCAACAAAGCTGGTGGCACCAAACACCACAAGGCCATAGTTTGGAGAGGTCATGGGCGCGTCCTTAACAGGCTGGTTATTGTTGTGGGGCCGATTGTTACGCCTTTCGCGACCAACGTCCAAGGAAGCCACGCGCCGTTCAGTTTCGACGCGACTGCGTCGCGACTATGGATGAGCAAAGGTTTTGTTTACATTGACGGCCCTACGCGTCGCCCATTTCCCGAGGCCACTATGACCATCGAACAGATCATCGACTTCGCCACCGCAACGCCAGCCTCAGAGCACTACCTGCCGGCTGCCGAAAAAATCATCTCCAGCAACCCGCAGCAAAGCGTCCGCAGCGTCTATGCCAGCCCGTGCAGCCAGTTTCAGGCGGGCACCTGGAAAGGCGAACCGGGCGAGTGGAAAGTCCAGTACACCGAACATGAATACTGCGAAATTCTCGCTGGCCGCTCGGTCATCACCGATCAGAACGGCAACCGCAAGGAACTCGTCCAAGGCGACCGCTTTGTGATTCCCGCCGGTTTCAACGGCACCTGGGAAGTGCTGGAAACCTGCGAGAAGGTCTATGTGATGTTTGAAGCCAGCAACACCTAACGCCCTACGAGCGCTTCAACCGGTAACGCTCAGCACGCTGTGAAGCGGGGGTAGCGGTGGCTGTCCAACTGCTCCATCGCTTCCAGCTCAAGCGGCTCCACCTTGTTGAAAATAGCGGGGCCCGGGGGCGGGTTCGACTGGATATAACGCTGCGCCTTGCGGCGAATACGCTCTAGCTCAAGCAGATTTTCGGGGGACATGTAGTCGGGGGCCGAAGTGTTCATTGATCGCTCCATGATCAAATTCCTGTGATGCAACTCGCACAACCGAATTTGAAAGTAGACGCTCTTTACGGCGAGTACAGCGAAACCGATGGCTGAAGTAGCCCCGTTAAGAAATTGTGCCTGCACAGGCTGTTCCATAACGGCTGGACTGGATACAAGTGCTAGTGCATGACCGCTCAGCGAAGCATCAACACCACGACGGTCAGCGCCAGGATCAACGACACACCCTTCCAGAAAAATACCGGATCGCGTTCAAGCAGCGGCGCACGACTTTTGTTGAGGAAGGCCTGATTGGGCTGGCGCAGCTCGAACAGGAATTCCGACAGTTCGCCATAGCGTTTGGCGGGGTCTGGATGCGTGGCTTTCTTCAGCACTTCGTCGATCCAGGCTGGACATTCCCGCGTACTGTCACGCACCGAGTGATAACTGAGGCTGAGCTGCGCCGCCCGCGTTCGGCTTTTGGCCACCTGGGCGCCGTAGGGCAGCCTGCCACTGAGCATCTGGTAGGTGATCACGCCGAGGGAAAACAGATCCGAGCGGCAACTGCCAGGTTCGCCGAGAAAATATTCCGGCGCGGCATAGGCCGCGGTGCCGAGCACATCGTCCCGCTGTCGCACCCCGCCCAATTCGGCCAAGCCCGCTACGCGGGTGGCACCGAAATCGATGATTTTTACCGTGCCGGTGGCGTCGATCATCAGGTTCTGCGGGCGCAGGTCCTGGTGCAGCATTTCCAAGCGATGAAACGCACGCAGGCCACGGGCGATCTGCTCGACGATGCCGCGCACGGTTTCCAGGTCGGGACGCGGGTGGTCGATCATCCATTGCGCCAGGGTCTGGCCGTCGATGAACTCGCTGACGGTGTACAGGTAGTGGCGCTTGCGCGCCGGCAGACACGACTTGAGGACATGGGGATTATCGATCCGCCGCGCGATCCATTCCTCGGTGAGAAAACGCTCCAGATAAGCCGCATCGCCCCGCAGGTCGAGCGAAGGCGTCTTCAACACCACCCGGTTGCCACTGGCCTCGTCCACTGCGAGATGAACATGGCTGCGACTGCTGGCATGCAATTCACGGACGATTCGATAGCCGTCGAATTGCATCCGGGCATCCAGCAGCGGCGGCAATGCCAGCTCGCCGAGCCGCTGCTGGACTTCGTCGGCCCCGTGATCGGGCAGGTCGTCGATCCGCACCAACTGCACGGTCAGGTTGTCATCGCTGCCTTGCGCGAAGGCCTCCTCGACGATCAAGCGCGCCGCCGTGTCCAGATCATCCGCGTACTCCTCGACCACCTGTGCCACGAACGGCGCGCAGACGTGCTCATAGACGCCGTCGGTGGCAATAAAGTACAGATCGCCCCTTTCCAGGGGCAGCGTCTGGTAGTCGATCTCCAGATGCGAGTTGATGCCCATGGCGCGGCCTAGGTAGTGAGTGTCCTGGGAGACCCAGACGCGGTGATCGCGGGTCAGTTGCTCCAACGCACCGTCGCGCAGGCGGTAAATGCGCGCATCGCCAATATGGAACAGGTGGGCCGTGGTGGATTTGAGCAGCAGCACGCTCAAGGTACACACGTAACCGCGATCACGGTCGTAGCGGTACTGGCTCTGCCGGGTCTGGGCATGCAGCCAGGAATTGATCGCCACCAGCACACGCTGCGCCGAGGTCTTTACCGACCAGGCTTCCGAGGTGCAGAAATAGTCGGCAAGGAATCCTTTGACGCTGGTTTCGCTGGCGATCTGGCTGACCGCGCTGCTGCTGACACCGTCGGCCAGGGCAATGGCAATTCCCTTGGTGGAGCGCTGCGGCTCGGCGGGCAGGCAGGCACCGTGGAAATCCTGGTTGACGGGTTTGCGACCCTTGTCGGTATGCTGGCCGAGGGAAATGGCAAGTTGGCTGGGCATGGATTCTGGCTTCAAACGCACAGGCTCCGGCAGTCCAGGGCCTGTGCGTTACGTCCTGATCAGAAAGAACGTTTGGCAGCGGTACGCACGTGGGTGGCGTACAGCGTCAGGCCGGTGAAGGCCAGGCCACCCACCAGGTTGCCCAGCGCGGTGGGGATTTCGTTCCACAGCAGGTAATCCATCACCGAGAAGTCACCGCCAATCATCAGTCCGGCCGGGAACAGAAACATGTTCACCACCGAGTGCTCGAAGCCCATGTAGAAGAACAGCATGATCGGCATCCACATGGCGATGGCCTTGCCGCCCACGGTGGTGGAGATCATCGCGCCGACCACGCCCATCGAGACCATCCAGTTGCACAGCACGCCGCGCAGGAAAATGGTCATCCAGCCGGCCAGGCCGTGCTCGGCATACCCCAGGGTGCGTGATTCGCCGATGTGCGACAGCCGGTGCGCCACCTCGCCAGGCTCGATGGAGAAGCCGTAGGTGAACACAAAGACCATCATGAAGGCCACGGTCAATGCGCCGGCGAAGTTACCCAGGAACACCAACCCCCAGTTACGCAGCACGCCGTTGACCGTAACGCCGGGGCGACGGTCGAGCAGCGCCAGGGGCGTCAGCACGAACACCCCGGTAAGCAGGTCGAACCCCATCAGGTAGAGCATCACGAAGCCGACGGGAAACAGCATCGCTCCGGCCAACGCCGAACCAGTCTGCACGGTGATCGTCACCGCGAATACCGCGGCCAAGGAGAGGATCGCACCGGCCATAAACGCGCGGATCAGGGTGTCGCGGGTGGACATGAAAATCTTCGATTCGCCGGCGTCCACCATCTTGGTAGCGAACTCCGAAGGGACTATGTAGGACATGGCGGTCTCTCGTATGCAGTCAAAAACAGGGTTAAAACAATGCGGGGCTCACGCGACGCCGATTTCCACGGCATCGTCATTCAAACGTGCCGGCCAGACACGCAGGCGCTGCTCGGGGTATTCCAGGCAGGTGCCGTCTTGCAGGCGAAAATGCTGCTTGTACAGCGGCGAGGCGATGACCAGATCCCCCTTGAGGCAGCCGACGATCCCGCGGCCGATAACATTGGCTCCGGACTTCGGGTCGCGATTTTCAATGGCGTAGAGCCTGTCGCCCGCCGTGTTCTCCGGCAGGTAGAACAGCGCCACCTGGATGCCATCCAGCCAGGCGACCACGCCCGAGTTGGCAACCAGATCGCGGCGGCCGCACAGGGCACGCCAGGAAGCGGATGGGCTGACGGTTTGCGAGTCGAGACACATGGCATTGAGGCTCATCAGAGCACCTCCTGGGCAACGGGGATCAGGTGAAGTTCAGAGGCGCGCACCGGCCTGCGCTGGCCGCGTTCTCTGACAAAGTGAATGTCCGGATCGGCGCGCCGATCATTGACGAAGGTGCGGAAGCGCTTGAGCTTTTCCGGGTCTTTGAGGGCGTTGGCCCACTCGCATTCGTAGCGATCGATCACCAGTTGCATCTGCGCATCCAGTTCGGCGCCGAGCCCCAGGCTGTCGTGGATGATCACGTCCTTGAGGTAGTCCAGGCCGCCGTCCAGGCTTTCGCGCCACACCGAGGTGCGCTGCAGCTTGTCCGCCGTGCGGATGTAGAACATCAGGAAGCGGTCAATGGTGCGGATCAGCGTGGCGTCATTGAGGTCAGTGGCGAACAGCTCGGCGTGGCGCGGGCGCATGCCGCCGTTGCCGGCCACATAGAGGTTCCAGCCCTTCTCGGTGGCGATCACGCCGATGTCCTTGCTCTGCGCTTCGGCGCATTCGCGGGTGCAGCCGGAAACGCCGAACTTGAACTTGTGCGGCGCGCGCAGGCCCTTGTAGCGGTTCTCCAGGAGCAGGGCCATGCCGACGCTGTCCTGCACGCCGTAACGGCACCAGGTGCTGCCGACGCAGGACTTCACCGTGCGCAGCGACTTGCCATAGGCATGCCCGGTCTCGAAGCCCGCCGCGATCAGCTCGCCCCAAATGTCCGGCAACTGATGCAGCTGGGCGCCGAACAGGTCGATGCGCTGGCCGCCGGTGATCTTGGTGTAAAGGTCGTATTTCTTTGCCACCGCACCCAGGGCAATCAGCTTGTCGGGGGTGATTTCCCCACCGGCGATGCGCGGCACCACCGAGTAGGTGCCGTTCTTCTGCATGTTGGCCATGAAGGTGTCGTTGGTGT
>JADGMW010000128.1_pt1 | contig 56039 bp, 63 predicted proteins | sample 8641801 | NCBI WGS metagenome assembly JADGMW01 (sample SAMN16272018, study PRJNA661076) | feces metagenome | isolation source: fecal sample from diarrhoea affected cattle A | host: Bos taurus | place: South Africa: Lokaleng Village, Mahikeng | collected 2019-09
GATCATGATCGACGCTGGCGTCGACATCTATGAAGGCATGATCATCGGCGAGCACTCCCGCGAGAACGACCTCGAGGTCAACGCGCTCAAGGGCAAGCAGCTCACCAACATCCGCACCACGTCCAAGGACGAAGCGGTGCGCCTGACCACGCCCAAGAAGCTGACGCTGGAACAGAGCCTCGGCTACATCGCCGACGACGAGTATGTGGAAGTGACCCCCAAGTCGATCCGCCTGCGCAAGATGTGGCTCGACCCCAATGATCGCAAGCGCATGAGCCGCGCTGCCAAGGCGTCCTGATCCCTATCCCTGATCCGGGCCCTTCCCCTACGGGGGGAGGGCTCGTCCGGTCTCCGTGAGGGAGGACTTTCATGAGCGAGTTCATCATCGGCTTCATCACCGATTGGGGCTATCTCGGCATCTTCCTCCTCATGGTGGCGGAAAATCTCTTTCCCCCCATTCCCTCCGAACTGATCATGCCCTTTGCCGGCTATGTGGCGGCCAATGGGCAGTTGAGCACCATAGGCGTGCTGCTGGCCGGTACCGCCGGCTCGCTGATCGGCACCTCTGCCTGGTATGTCGCGGCGCGCCTTCTCGGCCTCGCCCGGTTCACCTGGCTGTGCAACAAGCTGGGGCGCATCGCCACGCTCAGTGAAGCCGATATCGACATGGCCGTGCACTGGTTCGAGCGCTATGGCCCACTGGCCGTGTTCGCCGGTCGCCTCATTCCCGCCATCCGCACGCTGATTTCCGTTCCCGCGGGCCTTGCCGCCATGCCCTTGTGGAAGTTCCTCGCCATTTCTGCCGTCGGCACGCTGGTCTGGACCGGCATTCTCACCGCCGCCGGTTTCCTCCTCCACGAAAGCTATTCGGTGGTCGAGGCCTGGGTCGATCCGGTCTCCACCGGCGTCGTCGTGCTGGCCGTCGTCATCTACCTCTGGCGCTTCGTCACCTGGAAGCCGATCAAGACTATCGGCTGATCCTGCGTTGCAATTTGCAACGCGCCTCGCATTCTGCAATGCAGGACGTGCGCAAAAAGCAACGAATTCACAATACCTTAACCTCCGCGCCCCGGTTTCCGGGCCCCATCGAATTGGCACGCTTCGTGCAATGTAGGGGTATATCCGGACCCGTGTTTTGCTTACCGGATGTCAGTCATTTGGACCTCGCATCGCTTGCCCGGTGCGGGGTCCCGGTGTTTTTGGGCCCCGGGCTTGCCCTATCTCCGTCCTGCCCTTAGATAAACGGGACTTTTTCCCGCGGAGACGCCGATGCGCGCCGTTCTCGACATCATCCTCATCCTGCTCCAGCTCTATTGGTGGGTCCTGCTCATCATGATCATCATGAGCTGGCTGATCTCGTTCAACGTCATCAACACCCGCAATCAGTTCGTCGCCACGGTCTGGCAGGTGATCAACCAGCTGACCGAACCGGTGCTGCGGCCGATCCGCCGTTTCATGCCCAATTTCTCCGGCATGGACCTCTCGCCGCTGGTCGCCTTCCTCATCATCTTCTTTATCCAGTCGGTCATCGGCTACTACATCTATCCCGCTGTTGCCCGCGCCGGCATCTAGCGAGCCAAAACCCTGGCGCGTGACGCCGGAGGGCCTGCTGGTCTTCCTGCGCGTCACGCCCAATGCCGGTCGCGACAGCATTGATGGCGTCGAGATCCGCGACGATGCCTCGATTGTCCTTCGTGTCCGCGTCTCTGCCGTGCCCGACAAGGGCAAGGCCAATGCAGCCGTCATTGCCCTTCTCGCCAAGGCGCTGCGCCTCCCCAAATCCGCCATGACACTGGTTTCCGGCGACACCTCCCGCCACAAGACAATTCTTGTTTCCGGCGATGGAGTCGATATCGCCGGAGGCCTGGCCACCCTCGTTGCTGCCTGAGCCCTGCTGGACAGGCGCGACAAAGCGCCACACTTTGCAATTGCTTAACCGTATAATCCGGCTAATCTCGACACCGGGAGGAGGTCCGCCGGAGGGCGGTTGCGGACCGGACATATAAGAGCTGGCCTTAAACCGGGGCGGACCTCGAATCTTGTCATTCGAGGAACTGGTTACATGGATTTGGCACTTTGGCTGATCGTCGCGTGTGGCGGTCTGTCTATCGTTTATGGCGTCGTGACAACGCAGGGGCTGCTCGCAGCCGATGCCGGCTCACCCCGCATGCAGGAAATTTCAGCCGCCGTGCGCGAAGGCGCCTCGGCCTATCTCAAACGGCAATATACGACCATTGCCATTGTCGGCGTGGTCATCCTTATCGCAGCCTGGCTTCTGCTGGGTGCGCATGCCGCCATCGGTTTTCTGATCGGCGCGGTGCTGTCGGGTGTTGCCGGCTTCATCGGCATGAACGTCTCCGTGCGCGCCAATGTGCGCGTCGCCCAGGCCGCCGTCGGCTCGCTGGCCAAGGGTCTTGACCTTGCCTTCAAGTCGGGCGCCGTCACCGGTCTGCTCGTCGCAGGTCTCGGCCTTCTGGGCATCACGCTCTATTTCATGATCCTCTCCTGGATGGGCAATGCGCCTACCAGCCGCGTGGTCATCGATTCCCTCGTGGCGCTCTCGTTCGGCGCTTCGCTGATTTCCATCTTCGCCCGTCTCGGCGGCGGCATCTTCACGAAGGGTGCAGACGTCGGCGGCGACATGGTGGGCAAGGTCGAAGCCGGCATTCCGGAAGACGATCCGCGCAACCCGGCCACCATCGCCGACAACGTCGGTGACAATGTCGGTGACTGTGCCGGCATGGCGGCAGACCTGTTTGAAACCTATGTGGTCACCATCGTTGCCACCATGGTTCTGGCGGCCATCATCCTGCCTGAAGCGTTAAAACTGCAGGGCATGGTGCTGCCCCTCGCCATTGGCGGGGCATGCGTCGTCACCTCGATCATCGGCACCTATTTCGTCAAACTGGGCGCCGACAACAACATCATGGGCGCGCTCTACAAGGGCGTCATCGCCACCGGCGTGCTCTCGCTCGTCGCCCTCCTGCCAGTCCTCTGGCTGATGTTCGGCGATATGAATCTTCTCATTGAAGCTTCGGACAAGACCTTCACCCCCTGGGCGCTCTTTGCCTGCGGCATCGTCGGTCTCGTCATCACTGGGCTGATCATCGTCATCACCGAATATTACACCGGCACCAACCGCCGCCCGGTCAATTCCATTGCCGAGGCTTCGGTCACCGGTCATGGCACCAATGTCATCCAGGGCCTGGCCGTCTCGCTGGAATCGACGGCACTGCCGGCCCTCGTCATCATCGCCGGCATCATCGTCACCTATTCGCTGGCGGGTCTCTTCGGCATTGCCTTTGCCGTCGCCACCATGCTGGCCCTGGCCGGTATTATCGTCGCGCTGGACGCCTTCGGTCCCGTCACCGACAATGCCGGCGGCATTGCCGAAATGGCCGGGCTCGATGCATCGGTGCGTCACAACACCGATGCGCTCGATGCGGTTGGCAACACCACGAAAGCCGTTACCAAGGGCTATGCCATTGGTTCGGCCGGTCTTGGCGCATTGGTCCTCTTTGCGGCCTATACGCAGGACCTCATCTACTTCGCCAATCTGCCCGACGCTCCGGCGATCTTCCAGGGCATGGGTACGCTCACCTTCTCGCTGGCCGATCCCTATGTCGTGGTCGGTCTGCTCTTTGGTGGCCTCTTGCCCTTCCTCTTCGGCGGTATGTCGATGACCGCCGTGGGTCGCGCGGCCCAGTCCGTGGTGGTGGAAGTGCGTCGCCAGTTCAAGGCCGATCCCGGCATCATGGCCGGCACGTCCAAGCCCGACTACGCGCGGGCCGTCGACATGCTGACCAAGGCGGCGATCAAGGAAATGATCGTTCCGTCGCTCCTGCCGGTGCTGTCGCCGATCGTCGTCTTCTTCCTCATCACCTGGATCGCCGGCCCCGCCGCTGGCTTCTCGGCCCTCGGCGCCATGCTGATGGGTGTGATTGTGACAGGCCTCTTCGTCGCCATTTCCATGACCGCCGGTGGCGGCGCCTGGGACAACGCAAAGAAGAGCTTTGAGGGCGGCTTTACCGACAGCCAGGGCGTCAAACACTACAAGGGCTCGGACGCCCACAAGGCGTCCGTCACCGGCGACACCGTCGGCGACCCCTACAAGGACACGGCCGGCCCGGCCGTGAACCCGATGATCAAGATCACCAATATCGTGGCGCTGCTTCTGCTCGCCGTGCTGGCCCACTGGGGTTGACCAGACAAAGTCTGGCCCAGACACAGTCTGGACTGATCTTGAGGGGCCTCAAGCCCCCCGCCACCGTCACCACCGGGCTCGTCCCGGTGGTCCACGCCTCAACAGGCTGGATTGGTGGCAAAACCAAGAAAGGCCCGGGGCGAAAGCTCCGGGCTTTTCTCGTCTGCGTTCCAGAACTTATCCCCGCCTGTCCCCCTTCGCGTTAAAATCCAAAAATTCCCCGCACGGGACGGAGTCGAGACGGACGGCTGCGGGGAGGCCGATTGGGTGGGCCGATCCCCACCTGGGTTCTGGCGCCGGCCGATCCAGTGGCGAGCGATCACTGGACGCGATACCGGTGCTGTCCAAAAACTCGGCGCCCCGAGGCGGTTTCGTCTCGTTTCTTTTCCAATCTCAGGGGCGTTATCGCCTCGGGGTCCGTTCCGCTGTCGTAAAGAACCTGACGCGGAAACGCGGGCAGGGCGCCGGCGTGTGGCCATGCTTCCGCTAGACCCTCACCCGGGCTCCCCCCGGTAGGGGAGGAGAAGAGACGTCTGGGGAGAATGAGAACCCTCCACGAGCACGATAGGTCCCTCCCCCTGACCAGGGGGAGGTTAGGAGGGGGCCTCAAAATCCAAAGCCCGCGAAAATGTCGAAACTCTCTCCTCCCGCTCGTCACAGCCATATCCGGGCCGAAAAAAAGGCCCGAGCACGCAAAGGAGACAACATGCGCAAGGTGACAGCAGGCCTCTTCCATTCGCTCGATGGCGTGGTGGAGCGTCCGGACCTCTGGCAGTTTGACAGTTTTGACGATGAGCTGGGCGCGGAGATGACGACGACGCTCGCCACGATCGACACGGCCCTGATGGGGCGGGTTGGCTATTCGGAATGGTCGCAATATTGGCCCAATGCCAGGGAGGATCTCGATTTCGCCGGCTTCATCAACGGCGTCGAGAAATATGTCGCCTCCGAAACCCTCACGCCCGATCAGCTCACCTGGAGCAATTCAAAGCTGATCGAGGGCGATTTCCTCGATTTTGTCCGCACGCTCAAGGCCGGGTCGGGCGGCGATATCGCCACCATGGCCAGCATCTCGCTGGTGCGCCAGCTGGTGATGGCCGGGCTGATGGACGAGCTGATCCTCATCACCCATCCGGTCGTGGCCGGCACGGGGCGGCATCTCTTCGAGCCCGGTGATCCCACCATGCGCCTCGAGTTCGTGCGCGGCAGCATCACCTCGAAGGGCAATGTCATCCAGGCCTATCGGCGCAAGGACTGAGGCTGGCCGGGCTCAGGATGCCTTCATGCTGGCCACCTGGGCTTTCACCGCTTCGGAGTGCAGCAGGCTGGTCAGCGCGGCAGAGGGCAGGGGCGGGGAGAACAAGTAGCCCTGCACTTCGGAACAGCCGTGCTCGCGCACCATGGCCAGCTGTTCCTCGGTCTCGATGCCCTCGGCCGTGGTCGACATTCCGAGCGATCGCCCCAGCCCGATCACCGCCTGGATGATCGCCTGGCTGTCGGTGCGGCTCGCCAGATCGCGCATGAAGGAGCGGTCGATCTTGATCTTGTCGAAGGGGAAGGCACGCAGATAGGAGAGCGATGAATAGCCGGTGCCGAAATCATCCATCGAGATGCGGACGCCCATGGCGCGCAGCTCGTGCAGCGCCCTCAGCGTGCTGTCGCTGTCATTGAGCAGGAGGCTCTCGGTGATCTCGAGCTCCAGCCGGGCGGGATCGAGTTGCGCCTCGGTAAGGGCGGCTCGCACCTGGGCCACGAGATCGCGCTGGCGGAACTGCACCGGCGAGAGATTGACCGCCACCCGCACCAGTCCGGGCCAGGCGGCGGCGGCCTTGCAGGCCTCGCGCAGCACCCACTGGCCGATGGAGCTGATCAGCCCGGTTTCCTCGGCCACCGGAATGAATTCCACCGGCGATATGGTCTTGCCGCCGTGGTCCCAGCGCAGCAGCGCCTCGACGCAGGTCACCCGGTTCTCCTCCAGCCCCAGCAGCGGCTGGAACACGAGGCGCAGCTCGTCCTGCGCCAGCGCCATGCGCAAGCCCGCTTCGATGGCGCGGCGCTGCTGCAGCTCGGCATCCATGCCGGCTTCAAAGAAGTGATAGGTCGAGCGCCCCTCGCTCTTGGCCTTGTAGAGCGCCAGATCGGCATTCTTGACCAACGTGTCGGTGGAAACCCCGTCCCCCGGGCCGACGGCAATGCCGACGCTGGCGCCGATCTCGATGCGCTGCCCGCCGATGTTCATCGGAGCCGAAATGGTCTTGATGATGCGGTCGGCCACCTTGGCGGCCGCATCAGCGCTCTCGACCGGGCGCAGCAGCAGGGCGAATTCGTCGCCCCCAAGCCGTGCCAGCAGATCGCTCTCGCGCGACGTGCCCCAGAGGCGCACGGCCGCCTGTTTGATCACCTCGTCGCCCACGGCGTGTCCGAGCGTATCGTTGACCGCCTTGAAGTGATCGAGGTCGATATAGAGCACCGCCGCCATTTCCCCGCGCTTCAGCGCCGCTTCGGTGCGGGCCATCTGCTCGAGAAATTCAATGCGGTTGGGCAGGTCCGTCAGCGCGTCGTGGCGTGCCAGATGCTGGATGCGCGCTTCGTTCTGGCGCTGCTCGGTAATGTCCTCATGGGTCGAAACCCAGCCCCCATCCTTCATCGGATGGTGCTGCATCATGATGATGCGGCCGTTGAGCTCGTGGATATTTTTGCCATATTCGCGCCGGGCGATCACCTCGCGCCGCCAGGCTATATAGTCTTCGCTGTTGCCCCCGGCGCTCATGCCGACATCGAAGAGATGGCCCAGAATGTCCTCGAGCTGGGTACCGGGCCGCAGATAGTCGGGCGGGAGATTATAGATGCGGGCATAGGGCTCATTGCAGATCACCAGCCGGCCCCGCGCATCCATCATGCAGAGGCCGATGGAGATGTTGTTGACGGCTGCGTCGAGCCGCAGGTTCTGCCGCTCGAGATCCAGCCGGCGCTTCTCAACGATTTCCGCCTGCGCGATCTCGTCGGTGATATCCTCGTGGGTCACCACCCAGCCGAGCAGGTCGGTATAGACATGGGCCGTCTCGATGATGCGGCCGCCATGCACCACTTCCTGGGATTTCGCCCGGGCTCCCGCCCGATTGGACAGCAGCTCGCTGGTATAGTTCTCGTAAAAAAGTTCCGGGCTCTGGTTGGCGTGATTGCCCAGCTTGTGGGAGAGCTGAACCACTTCCTCGAGCGTCATGCCCTTGCGCAGGGCGCTCTCGCTGAAGCCGTAGAGTTCCCGGTAGTGCTTGTTCCACATCACCAGCCGGAATTGCGGCGACCAGACGCAAAAGCCGTATGGAATATTCTCGAGCGCAGCATCGAGCAGCAGTGCTTCTGCCGCGTCGCCCATCTGCGTGGTTTCCTGCAAGCCCATCAGACGTCCCCCCTGTCCTCCCGGACGCGTGGGAGCCTAAGGAGACACACTTAAGAGGTCGTTAAATGGTATCGATTTCATAAGTTCGGGAAGCGGTGAAATTATCGGGCCCTTTAAAGCCTCCCCGCGAACCCCAGAGCAGTGGGCGGAACAGTCCTGAGCCACTCCGCCAGGCGCTGTGCCGCATCCTCTGGCGTGAGGCGTCCCATGTCGAGTGTGAGGGCGTAATCCCGGCCCTTGTGCACAGCGTCCTGCCATCGCTGGACCGGTGCGGGAATACCCGGTCCGGCAGCGTAAAAGCCACCCTGCGGATCGGCATTGCGGCGGGCCATGATGATGTCGATATCGCAGTGGACGCCGACGAGCAGTAGAGGAAACCGGCCCAGCGTCTCCTCAAGCAAAGCCATCGGATCAAACGGGGTGACGTAGTCGCTCTGAAGCCCAAGATCGGACACCACATCGAAACCGGCAGCTGCAAAGCCGGCGATGGCCGAAAAGCACGCGGTGAACAGGTCGGGCAGATTGGCTTCGAGGTCCGGCCGCTCCCCGCCGGGCCGCAGACCGATCCCGGGCATCAGTGCCGGCGGCAGGCTTGCGTTGAAAGCGTCGACGCCAAAATGGATCCAGCGTCCGGGCACCTGCGTCTGGATCGCACGCGCCAGCGTCGTCTTGCCAGAGCGAGGGGCGCCGTTGAGGATGACGATGCGTCCGGTCATGGCATGCTCCCGCGGCTGTCGCCCAGAGTTAGCCGCCTGGCGGTACCTTCACAATGGCCCGGAGTGCAAAAGAAAAGGCGCTGCATGTGCAGCGCCTCCTCCAACTCGATGCGGCTTATGCCCGAAGGCCAGAACCGCGGTAAAATCAGCCCTGCGCCTTCTTGTTGCGCGCGGCCCAGGTCTTGAGACGCAGGCCATTGAGACGGATGAAGCCCTCGGCGTCCTTGTGGTCATAGGCCACGGCGCCTTCTTCGAAGGTCACGAGGTCCATGGAGTAGAGGCTGTGCGGCGAGGAGCGGGCGATGACGGTTGCGGAACCCTTGTAGAGTTTCACCTGCACGTCGCCGGTCACATATTCCTGGCTCTTGTCGATCAGGGCCTGCAGCATTTCGCGCTCCGGCGAGAACCAGAAGCCGTTGTAGATGAGCTCGGCATATTTCGGCATCAGCTCATCCTTGAGATGGGCTTCGCCGCGATCAAGGGTGATCGACTCGATGCCGCGGTGGGCAACGAGAATGATGGTGCCACCCGGCGTTTCGTAGAGACCGCGCGACTTCATGCCGACGAAGCGGTTTTCGACGAGGTCGAGACGGCCAACGCCATGCTTGCCGCCCAGCTCATTGAGCTTGGTCAGCAGCTCAGCCGGGCTCAGCTTTTCGCCATTGATCGAGACCGGGTCGCCCTTTTCAAAGCCGATGGTGATGATCTCGGCCTGATCGGGAGCCTTTTCCGCATCGACAGTGCGCTGCGCGATATAGTCGGGCGCGGGGACTGCGGGGTCTTCCAGCACCATGCCCTCGGAAGAGGTGTGCAGGAGATTGGCGTCGACCGAGAACGGAGCCTCGCCGCGCTTGTCCTTGGAAACCGGGATCTGGTTCTTTTCGGCGTATTCGAGCAGAGCGGTGCGGCTGCGCAGATCCCACTCGCGCCATGGCGCGATGACGGCGATGGAGGGGTCGAGCGCATTGGCGGTCAGCTCGAAGCGTACCTGGTCATTGCCCTTGCCGGTGGCGCCATGGGAAATGGCATCGGCGCCGGTTTCCTGGGCGATCTCGACGAGACGCTTGGCGATGAGCGGACGCGCGATCGACGTGCCGAGCAGATACTGGCCTTCGTAGACCGTGTTGGCGCGGAACATCGGGAAGACGAAATCGCGCACGAATTCTTCGCGCAGGTCCTCGATACGGATGTCCTTGATGCCGAACATTTCGGCCTTCTTGCGCGCCGGCTCGAGCTCTTCACCCTGGCCGAGGTCGGCCGTGAAGGTCACCACTTCGCAGTTATAGGTTTCGTGCAGCCATTTCAGGATGATGGACGTGTCGAGGCCGCCCGAATAGGCGAGGACGACTTTTTTGATCTCTTTAGCCATTGCTCAGATCCCAAGGTGTGATGCCGACAGGATAATCCAGTCCATACGCAATAATCTTGCGATTGTCGCGCCCATGGCGCATCCTTTGGCATAATCTGCCAAATACTGCAAAGAGAGCGCCACAAACTGTCAGAAGTTCTTGATCCCGTTGATCGTCGTATCCTCAGAGAGTTGCAGCGCAATGGCCGCATGTCCAATGTTGAATTGGCCAATGCGGTGGGCCTGTCGCCCTCGCCCTGTCTCCGGCGGGTCAAGCTGCTCGAGGAAAAGGGTATCATCGATCGCTATATCGCGGTGCTGAACGCGCCGCGTCTTGGGCTCGGTCTCACGGTTTTTGCCCGCGTCTGGTTCAAGACCCAGGATGCCGAAACCACAAACCAGTTCGCGGAAACGGTGCGCAAATTCCCTGAGGTGATGGAGTGCTATCTCACCACCGGGGAATGCGACGCCATCCTGCGGGTGGTGACGACGGACCTGCATGCCTATTGGCGCTTCCAGTCCGATTATCTCATGCGCATCCCGTCCGTGCAGAGCGTCAAGACCGACGTGCCGATGGAAACCATCAAGCGCAGCCACGAGCTGCCGCTGCCGTGAGGAGGAGGGTGTCATGAGCGAGGTGGAAGGCGGATGCCGCTGTGGGGCGCTGCGGATCGTCGCGCGGGGCGAGCCCCGTCGTGTGGGCATCTGCCACTGCCTCGATTGCCGCAAATTTCATGGCGCCCTGTTCCATGCCTCTGCGATATTTTCCACCGATGCGGTCACGATCAGCGGGTCGGTCGGGGAATTTGAAGGGCGGTGTTTCTGCCCAAGCTGCGGGTCCCCGGTATTCTCCCGCAGCGGTGACGACATCGAGATCAGCCTTGGCGCCTTCGACGCCCCCGACATGTTCGTGCCGACCTACGAGCTCTGGACGGTGCGGCGCGAGGCCTGGCTACCGGCCTTCCCGCACATGATCCAATACCAGCGCAATCGCGAGCCCTAGTCCCGGCCGCACTGGCGCGCTATGAGCAAGACCTGCGTCCTTTGCCGCGAGACTTTTGAATGCCCAGCTTCCTGCCTGATTTTTCCGTCATCGCCACCTTTGCCCTCGCCGCTTTCGTGCTGGCGGTGACGCCGGGACCGGACATGGCGCTTTTCGTCTCGCGCACGATCAATTGGGGGCGAAACCACGGATTTGCCACGGTCATGGGTGCGCTCACGGGCATTGCGGTCCACACCATGCTGGTCGCCTTCGGCATTTCCGTGCTGATCATTGCCGCCCCGGCCGCCTTCTGGGCGCTGAAAATCGTCGGCGCGCTCTATCTCGTCTGGCTGGCGATCCAGGCGATCCGCGATGGCGGTGGGATCCTCGTGGTCAACAAACAGGGCGGCAAGCAGCCGAGCTGGACCCAGTCCTATCTCACCGGTCTTGGCATCAATCTCACCAATCCCAAGGTGGCGCTGTTTTTCGTGACCTTCCTGCCCCAGTTCGTCTCGGCCGATGACCCCTCCGCCTCGGCAAAGCTGATCTTCCTCGGCATTGAGTTTGTCATCGTCTCCATCCCGGTCGTCGTGGCCACTGTTCTGTTTGCCGAATGGCTGACGCGGACGCTCAGGGAAAAAGCCTGGGTCGGCAAGGCCCTCAACTGGAGCTTTGCCGCGGTGTTCATGACCTTCGCGGCAACTATTCTCTTCGCCGAGGGCCGCAAGTGAACTATCGCCACGCCTTTCACGCCGGCAATTTTGCCGACGTGGTCAAGCACACCATTCTCACCCGCATCCTTGCCTATCTCATGCGCAAGGACGCGCCGTTCCGCGTCATCGACACCCATGCCGGGGTCGGCCTTTATGATCTCTATGGGGATCAGGCTGAGCGCACCGGCGAGTGGCAGGACGGTATTTTGCGGCTGGTCGAAAGCGATCTTGCGCCCAACGTTTCAGAACTTCTCTCGCCCTATCTCGAGGCCGTCCGCGCGCAGAACGAAGCGGATGAACTGCGCTATTATCCCGGCTCGCCCTTCATCACCCGGCACATGCTGCGCCAGCAGGATCGGTTGATGGCGCTGGAGCTGCATCCAAAGGATGTCGAGGCGCTGCGCGAGAATTTTGCCGGCGATTTCCAGACCCGCGTCACCCATCTCAACGCCTGGGCCGCCATGGGCACCCATCTGCCGCCCAAGGAAAAGCGCGGCCTCGTGCTGGTCGATCCGCCGTTCGAGGAGAAGGGCGAGTTTTCCCGCATGGTCCAGAGCCTCGAAAAGGCGCACAAGCGATGGCCGGGCGGGATTTTTGCTTATTGGTATCCGATCAAGGACCCCGAGGACGTCGACGCTTATGTCGCCGCGCTTGAGGCCACGGGGATCCGAAAGATCCTCCGCATCGAGCTGACGATCCGCGCGCCGTCATTCCCGCCCCGCCTTCATGGCACCGGCATGATCGTCGTCAATCCGCCCTATGTGCTCGAAGAGGAAATGCGCACAGTGCTCCCCGTCCTCGCCGATGTACTGGCCGACGAGGGCAGGGGACGCTGGAGCGTCGATTGGGTCGCGGGGGAGTAGACGGTTGAGGTGCTGACGCTTTTACAGCGTCAGCAGCGCATCGCGGTCCTTCTTGGTCAGCCGTTCGCTCTCGCTCTTGAGCTGGCCGCAGGCGGCAAAGATATCGCGGCCGCGCGGGGTGCGGACGGGCGATGCATAGCCGGCGCGATTGACGATATCGGCAAAGCGCTCGATGCGGCTCGAGGGCGAGGTGCCGTAATTCGAGCCAGGCCAGGGATTGAACGGGATGAGGTTGATCTTGGCCGGAATGCCCGCGAGCAGCCGCACCAGTTCCTTGGCTTCGGCGTCGCTGTCATTGATGCCGTCAAGCATCACATATTCAAAGGTGATGCGGCGCGCATTGGAGAGGCCCGGATAATTGCGGCACGCGTCCAGCAGATCCTTGATCGGCCACTTCTTGTTGATCGGAACCAGCACGTCGCGCAGATCGTCGCGCACCGCGTGCAGCGAGATGGCGAGCATGACGTCGATTTCGCTGCCGGTGCGCTCGATGTAAGGCACGACGCCCGAGGTCGAGAGCGTGATGCGGCGCTTGGAGATCGACATGCCGTCGCCGGCCGAAGCGATAAGCAGCGCCTGCTTGACGTTCTCGAAATTGTAGAGCGGCTCGCCCATGCCCATCATCACGATATTGGTGATGGCGCGGCTTTCGCCGCCGGGCACAAGGCCGCCGTCATCGGGACGTGAACCACCGGGGAAATCGCCCAGGCGCTCGCGCGCCATCAGGATCTGCCCCAGCACTTCACCGGCGGTGAGGTTGCGGACGAGCTTTTGCGTGCCGGTGTGGCAGAACGAGCAGGTCAGCGTGCAGCCCACCTGCGAGGACACGCAAAGCGTGCCGCGATCGCTTTCGGGGATATAGACGGTTTCCACCTCGACGGCCGGCATGTTCGGGTTCTGCGGATCGCGGAAGCGGAACAGCCATTTGCGGGTGCCGTCGGAGGATACCTGTTCGGAGACGATTTCCGGGCGGTCGAGCACAAAAGTGTCGGCCAGCTTCTGGCGCACCGGCTTGGCCACATTGGTCATGCGGTCAAAATCGGTGACACCGTTCACATAGAGCCAGTTCCAGAGCTGGTTGGCGCGCATGCGGCCTTCCTTCTCGGAAACCACGTCATGGCTGGTCAAGGTCTCCGCGAGCTGCTGCTTGGAGAGGCCGATCAGGGACGGCCGGCTGGCCACGGCTGGCCGGATAGCGGTCGAATGGTCGAGGTTCAGCGCAATGCTCATGGCAGGCCAAGTGTGTCCGGAAATGCGGGAAGTGGGCGGCCAATAGCATATGGTGAGGCAAAGCGCAAAATAACACCGTCGGGAAGGTGCCTTGCGTCAGCCGCAGGAGAGCCGCCGGCGGGGGTGCCGCCGCGTGTCAGCACTCGGCGCCGATGGCCTGCTGTGCTGCGGTGGCGCCGGAAAGCGAATAGTTCTGCACGATGGTCGTGCCATTGGCATCGGTGCCGGTGACGCTCATCGAGGAGCCGGCACGGATGGCGGCGGCGAGGTTTGCGGCCTGGGCGCTGTCATCGAGCCAGGCGGCATCGCCTTGCGTGAACAGGGTAAAACCCTGTCCGCCGATGTTGACGCTGGCGCGCGAGCCGGTCTGGAAAGTATAGCCAGCGACCACGTTGAACTCATTGACCACGTCTTCGCCCGGGCGATTGGTGACGTAGAGATAGGCCTGGCCGGCACCGGCCGGTGTCGGCTCGGTGGACTTCGGCTTGGTCATGGCAAAGCAGACCGTGCTGGCGCCATCGTCAGCGGCATAGCTCGACCAGTCGCGGAAATCGCCGAGCACCCGCGCCGACTGCGCCTGGGCCGGAACGGTCACGGCAATCACCAGGGCGAGGGCGAGGAAAGGCTTGGACGAAATCATCATAAGGTCGGGCTCTTGAGGTCGGACGCGGGCTTTTCGGCCCGGCGCCCAGTTATGGCGGTTCCGGGCCGAGGGGCAAGCCCCCAATTACTTGCAGGCGGCGTCGATGGCGTTCATCGCGGCGGTGGCGCCGGAGAGCGAATAGGTATCGATCGTGTTTGTGCCGCGCTGGCTGGTGCCGCGGACAAGCATCTGGCTGCCGGCCTTGAAGGCAGCGACGAACCCGGACTCGTCGCCGGTCGAGGCCAGCCAGCCGGCGGAGCCTTCGGTGACCATCGGGTAGGACTTGCCGTCAATGGCGGCGCTGGCGTTGGCAGCGCTGGAGTTGAACGGATAACCGATCAGCGTCTGCACTTCGTTTTTGGTCCCCAGGCCCTTGCGGTGGATGATCATGAAGTGGATCGGATCGCGATTGGCGCCTGCGGGTTCGGACTTCTGCGGCTGCGCCGAGATGTAGCACATGACGCCGCTGGCATCCGTGGCCTGCCAGGCCGTCCATGCATTGAACGTTCCCAGTTCGGTTGCCTGCTGTGCCTGTACGGCAGGTGCAAAGCTGATGGCCGCTGCCATCGCGATCCCGATTGCGAGGCCACCGGTCTTGTTCATCATTGCCAATTCATCCTCTTGTAAAGCTGACCGTCCGCGGAGTGCTTTCCGCTCAAGATGGCGCGGACATGGTTACCAAGCCGTCAAATCCCGCAAAATTGGCGGCTTTTGCGTCAAATGCGCGGGAAAGGCGGCGGCAATTTGACACCAACCCTGCCTGATGGCCCGGTTTGCCGTGATAGGGTTAAAACCGCCCTAACACTTGGGTGATCTGGGTCATGCTGCCAGTGGATAGGCATGCTCGACGACATAGGGGCCCCCGCCCACACCGTCCTTGCTGGAAAAGAGCGCGAAGCGCGATACCGCAAATGTGATCGGCTCGAAGCGCCCGGCGTCGGCAATGAAGCGGGCGACCTCCGCAGCGCTTGTCCCCCTCAGATGGGCAAGGGTGACATGCGGCACGAACTTGCGCCCCTCAGGCGGCAGGCCTGCCCGCTGCACCATGCGTTCATGCGCCGATTGCAGCCGGGCGAGGGCCTCATTGGGCTCGATGCCTGCGTAAAGCGCCCGGGGGCGGTCGCCGCCAAAAATTCCGAGATGCGTCAGCCGCACCGAAAAGCGCAGGGTGTTCGACAGGAGATCGAGATTGTCCGCCACGTCATCGGCCTGGTTGCGGTCGACATCACCGATAAACCGCAGGGTGACGTGGTAATTTTCGGGATCGACCCATCGCGCCCCGGTCAACCCGCCGCGCTTGAGCGACAGCGCAAAACCGGTGTCGGGTGGAATCTCGAGGCCTGTGAAGAGCCGGGGCATGGCAAGATCTCCCTGGCGGAAGGCAGGAACGGTTCATGGACCCTAACATAATCGCGCCAATCGGCCAGCCCGGCTGGCGGATTGTTCCATTTTGCCTTGTATCTCAAGGCTTCCGTCTCCATATTTGCGCACAAGTGGCAACGCCAATTGCCCCCGGCGGTGACAAGACCGCAGTCTTCCAAGGGAAAGGAAACCGACAATGGCTGAATATGACCGTCAGACCCTCAATGCGCGGGCCGGCTCGGCCGTAGCCATCGACGAGGGCCTGCGCAGCTACATGCTGCGAGTCTACAATTACATGGGCCTGGGCCTCGTGGTTACCGGGCTCGTCGCCTACTTCACCAGCCAGTGGGCCATGTCCAGCCCGGCCAATGCCGAGCTGCTCTATGCCAGCCCGCTGGCCTGGGTTCTCATGCTGTCGCCGCTGGCCTTCGTGCTGGTGCTGAGCTTCGGCATCAACAAGCTGTCCGTCCCGGCGGCGCAGGCGGTCTTCTGGGCGTTCGCGGCCGTCATGGGCGTGTCGCTCTCGTCGATCTTCCTCGTCTATACCGGCGCCTCTATCGCCAAGGTGTTCTTCATCACCGCCGCCACCTTCGGCGCGATGAGCCTTTACGGCTACACCACCAAGCGCGACCTGACCGGCATGGGTAACTTCCTGATGATGGGCCTGATCGGCATCATCATTGCCTCGATCGTGAACATCTTCATGCAGTCCAGCATGATGGATTTCATCATCTCGGTGGTTGGCGTCCTGATCTTTACCGGTCTGACCGCCTATGACACCCAGAAGATCAAGGAAAGCTACTCGGCCTCCTATGGCGCCGACGTCATGGCCAAGAACGCCATCATGGGCGCGCTGAGCCTCTACATGGACTTCATCAACCTGTTCATGATGCTCCTGCGCCTCTTCGGCAACCGCGAGTAGCAGCACCAGCGCTGATGGTCTGATCAAACAATTTGGTTGGACGAAATTCGGGACCGCAGCTTACAAGGGCTGCGGTCCTTTTTTTGGTTTACTGTCATGTCCGACACCGTCCTGCGTCCCTTCGCCTGGTCCGACGTTCCCGCCATCACGCGCATCTATCGGCACTATGTCGATCACACCGCCATCACCTTCGACACCGAGGCGCCTGACGAAACCGCCATCGCCGAAAAATATGCAGCGCTGGCACGGCTGGGCCACCCGTTGATCATCGCCGAGCGCGCCGGGCAGGTGGTTGGCTATGCCTATGCGAGCTTTTATCGCCCCCGCGCCGCCTATCGCTTCACCTGCGAGGACTCGATCTATCTCGACCCCAACGAGACCGGGAAGGGTCTGGGCCGCGTCATGCTGACAGAGCTGCTCGCCCAGTCGAAGGCCTTTGGCTTCAAGCAGATGTTGGCAGTGATCACTGCGGACACCGCAAATTCGATCGCCATCCACGAAAAATTCGGCTTCGAGCGCGTCGGCTACTACAAGGCAGTCGGCTACAAGTTCGACCGCTGGCATGACATTGTCCATTTGAAGATGGCGCTCTGAAGGGAGGGTTCCGTGCTCGGTCTGGCCCATGATCGCAATATTATGGTGCCATATGACCCGCGCTGGGCCGATGCTTTTGCGGCCGAGCACGAACGCCTCGACCGCGCGCTGGGAGGTCTTGCCGTTGCGATAGAGCACTATGGCTCGACCGCCGTGCCGGGGCTCAGCGCCAAGCCTATCCTCGACATTCTCGTGGGTGTGCGCCGGCTGGAGGACTGGCAGCGCTGCCATGGTCCGCTCGTTGCCCTCGGATACGACTATGCGGCGCATGCGGGCGTAGAAGGCCACCATATCTTCGGACGGGGCCGCGATCTCTCGGAACGCACCCATCTCGTCCATGTAGTTGTCCATGTCGGCGAGAGCTGGACGTCCAATCTGGCGTTTCGCGATGCCCTGCGTGCTGACGAAGATCTGCGTCAGCGCTATATCGCTGTCAAAACCGCCGCCATGGCCAAGGCGCCAGAGAGCCGCGCCGACTACAACCGCCTCAAGGCTGGGGCGATCGCCGCGTTCAAGGCCGAACTTCTGTCGTGAATAATTTCCGCATCGGGAACCCGTTGACCCGCCGGCCTTCTGCCTGGGGGCCATCCCCAATCCAGCCCGCGCGCCGATAAAACTCAATAGCGGTGGCCGTCGCTTCGAGCCGACCTTCCCTGTGTCCAAGCGTCAGAAGTTCGCTCTCGAGGCGGGAGAGCAGCGCCTTGCTCACGCCGGTATAGCGGGCTTCCGGCGACACATAGTTGAGCGTGATCATGCCCGTGCGGCTGATCGCACCGACACCGACAATCCCGCCCTGCCGCTCGGCGACATAGGCCTGTGTGTCAGGGCTGGCGAGCATGGCGCCGACGCCGTCCGGGGTCTTGTTCGCGGTCCAGGCTGCAATGGCGCCAGGGTCGTTGCCGTGGTCGGCGGCGCAGAGTTCGGTGATGGAGGCAGTCAGGACGTCGCTCATAGCGGCCGCGTCCGCTGCGCGCGCGGGCCGGATGAGGATGCTCACCCAACCACCACAAGGTCGGGATCGAGCACGCGCAGTACCTGGCCGAGGTCGTGGCCGCGCTTGAGAATGCGGCCCTCCTGGTTGGTCACCATGAATTGCCCCTGCCGATTGCGCAGCTTTGGATTTTTCTCGACCACATAGAGGGGGCGTTCGGAGACGCGGGCATAAATCGAGAACATCGCCCGGTCCTTGAGGAAATCCATGGCGTAGTCGCGCCATTCTCCCCGACTGACCTTGCGGCCATAGACCGAAAGGATCTGCATCAGCTCGCGGCGGTCGAAGGCAACAATGGGTTGCGGCGGGCGGGACGGCTGGCTGGGCGCCTCGCCCACATGCACCAGGGACAGTCCGGAATTGCTATCGTTCGGCGGACGGCCCTGCACGCGCTTCTCCCCTGCTGGAAATGGTTATCCGGTCATGATCACTGCAATTGGCGGAGAAGGCAAGGCCGCGGAAAAAATCCCAATTCAGCCATGATTCGTCCCTCAAGACGCCCCAATGCTTGGACAGGATACAACCATTGCCTCCAGAGGTTGGCAGCCGGGCCGATCGAGCCCCCAAACCATGAAGCCCGGCTGCCAGCCACTTTTTCTAGAGTTGACCGAAGTCAGTCAGGCCCGTTCCTTCCCAAGGAGCGGGCGTTTTTTATGGCTCGTAGGCGGAGGCGGCGAGGATGGCGCCGGGGAGGCCCTTGCTTTCCTGCTGCACCACGACGGCAAGTCCGGTGTTGCCGGCGCCCAGCATCTCGGCAAGCGGAAGCTTCATTTCGGCGCCGCTGCGCGCCTCCCACATCCCCAGGATCTGCCGGCCGGTCACCACCTGCGTATAGACCATGGATTTTCCGGCATTGTCGCCGCGATCGATGCTGATCTCGGCCCGGTCGATATAGGTCACGAGCCAGACGACAGCGTTGGGCAGCTCGGCATCGGCCGGCACGGAAACCTTGAGCATGTCGCCATCGCGCTCGAGGGCGACGGACAGGGGCAGGGCGGCTTCCGCGACAGCATCGTGGACTTCACCCCGGCGCGACCCGACCACTGCCTTGGCGCCATTGACGACCATCTGCGGGGTATAGATGCGCGAGGACCCCCAGCTCTTGGCATAGGCCCGCTGCCGGTCCGAGAAGGCTTCGTGTCCAAACGTGTCTTCCCAGCCGATATAGTCCCAGTAATCGACGTGATAGGCCAGCGCCACCACGTCGTCGCGCTCGGCGAGGCTGGTCAGCAGCGCATCGGCGGGCGGACAGGACACACAACCCTGGCTGGTAAACAGCTCAACGACGGCCCTGGCCCCGGTGCGGAGGGTTTCCGCATGGCTGGCAGAGGTCAGGGAAAGGCTGGCGACAAGGCCGAAAATAAGGCCAAACGACGGTCTGGAAAACATGGGCAAAGTTTTAAGCCGGGCGCTCGGCGCCTGCCTAGTCAAAATAGGGTGAGAGTTCGAACATTCTTATCGATAGAGGATCGCTGCCAGTCGGGCCAGTTCGATCCGTGCCTGTTCCGCCTCGACCACATGGCCCGAAACCACCACCTGAACCACTAGGGCGATGAAGACGTCCGCACAGAGATCGGGATCGAGGATCTGCATGGCGGCGAACCCCTTGGTGAGCGCTTCGCGCAGGCGCAGGAGCGCCGGATCGAGAATGTCATGACATTGTCCGTCGTCGCCATCGGTGGTGAGAAGGCGCAGAAGCGCCTTGTCGCGAAGGAGATAAGCCAACAGCGGCAGAACCGAATTGGATAGGCTCCGGGCGTCGCGTGCAAAGTCCGGTTCCTGCTCCAGCGCGGTTGTCGCTTCATCGAGTGCGCGGCCGAGGAACTGGGCGAGGATCGCGAGCTTTTCCGAGAAATGGGCGAGGACGGTGCCTTTGGCTATGCCGGCTTCGGCCGCGATTTCGGCAATTGTGATCGCGTCGAAACTGCGGGTCTGCCAAAGCCGCTCGACCGCTGACAGAATTGTTGTCCGTGTCTGGAGGGAGCGGGGCTGGATGTTTTTGATGCGCTGGACCATGCAGCCATCATAACAAAATTGACCGAGGTCAAAAAGTGTCGTAGAGCCGAATAATATTGACCACGGTCAACTTTCGGAGTGCTTCATGCCAAATTGCCTTGTCCTCAACGGACACCCCCTGTCCCCGAGCTTCAGCGGAGCTGCCGCCGATCGCTACGCCAAAACGCTGGAAACAAAGGGGATCACCGTCCGACGGCTTGAACTCGCCGACATGAATGTGCCCGAGATGACGACCCGCAAACCCGGTGGGAGCGAGATGGCGGGGGACGTGCTCGCCTTCTGGGAGGCTATGGTCTGGGCCGATCATGTCGTCATCGTTCACCCCCTCTGGTGGGGCAGCATGCCGGCCAAGCTCAAGGCGCTGTTCGATATCGGCCTGCAATCGGGCAAGGCCTATCGCTATCAGGACGGTCGGCCCTTGCCGCTGGGCCTGCTTGCCGGGCGATCGGTACGGCTGATCGTGACCTCGGACACGCCGAACTGGTTCATGGCCAGCTTCTATCGCAATGCCCATTTTCGCACGATGACGAACCAAATCCTCAAGTTTATCGGGCTCAAGCCGGTGCGGATCACGCATCTGTCCGTCATGCGCGGCTCGACACCGGCCCAACGCGACAAACTCCTGGCCAGGACTGCGGCCGACGCTGCCGCTGACGCCGCGAGAATGCGCGCAAAGCCGCGCGTCCCGCTGGCAGCGTGAAACAAAAATGGCGGCCCCGAAGGGCCGCCATTCAATGTCTTTATCAGCAATGGCTGCTTATGCGGCGACGAGATTGCGCAGCACGTAGTGCAGGATGCCGCCGTTGCGGTAGTAGTCGAGCTCATTGGCCGTATCGATGCGGCACAGGGTTTCGACATTGAGCACGTCGCCATTGGCGCGGGTGATCTTGACGGTCACTGCAGCGCGCGGAACCAGCTGCTCGACATTGGCGATGTCGATGGTTTCCGTGCCATCGAGGCCAAGCGTCTGCCAGCTCTCGCCGTCCTTGAACTGCAGCGGGATGATGCCCATGCCGACCAGGTTCGAGCGGTGGATACGCTCAAAGCTCTGCGCGATGACTGCCTTGACGCCGAGCAAATTGGTGCCCTTTGCAGCCCAGTCGCGCGACGAGCCGGTGCCGTATTCCTTGCCTGCAAAGATCACCAGCGGAGTGTTCTGCGCACGGTAGGCCATGGCCGCATCATAGATGGCCATCTGCGAGCCATCGGGCCCGAGCGTGTAGCCGCCTTCAACGCCATCGAGCATCTGGTTCTTGATGCGGATATTGGCGAAGGTGCCGCGCATCATGACGTCGTGGCTGCCGCGGCGAGCGCCGTAGGAGTTGAAATCCTTCGGAGCGACCTGGCGTTCGGTCAGATACTTGCCAGCCGGGGTCGTCGACTTGAACGAACCGGCCGGGGAAATGTGGTCGGTGGTGATCGAGTCGAGGAAGAGCGCCAGCACGCGGGCCGAGACGACGTCGGTGACCGGCTTGGGCTCCATGGTCAGGCCTTCGAAGTAAGGCGGGTTCTGGACATAGGTCGAGGACGAATTCCAGCCGTAGGTTTCGCCGCCTTCAACGGTGATCGCCTGCCAGTGCTTGTCACCCTTGAACACGTCCGAATAGCGCTTGCGGAACATGTCGGCGTTGACGTGCTCGCGCACGATCTCGGCGACTTCGTGGTTGGAGGGCCAGATGTCCTTGAGATAGACCGGCTGGCCGTTCGAACCGGTGCCGAGCGGCTCGGTGGTGATGTCGATATTGAGCGAGCCGGCGATGGCATAGGCGACAACCAGCGGCGGGGAGGCGAGATAGTTCGCCCGCACGTCGGGGTTCACGCGGCCTTCAAAGTTGCGGTTGCCCGAGAGCACCGACGCAGCCACGAGCTTGTTTTCGTTGATGCAGTCGGAAATGGCCTGCGGCAGCGGGCCGGAATTGCCGATGCAGGTGGTGCAGCCATAACCCACGAGGTTGAAGCCGAGCGCGTCGAGATCGTCCTGCAGGCCTGCGGCCGTGAGGTAATCGGTCACGACCTGCGAGCCGGGGGCGAGAGAGGTCTTCACCCAGGGCTGGGAATTGAGGCCAAGGGCGCGGGCCTTGCGGGCCACGAGACCGGCGGCCACCAGAACCGAGGGGTTCGAGGTGTTGGTGCAGGAGGTGATCGCGGCGATCACGACCGAGCCGTCGGTGAGGTTATAGGCAGTGCCCTGAACCGGGAAAGCAGCTTCTTCGGGGATATCGTCGACGCCAGTGGCGCCTTCATCCACGAAACGGCTTTCCTGCTTGTCGGCGGGCAGCTTGGTGCGTTCGATGCGGCCACCGGACAGCTCCGGCAGGGCTTCGGCAAAGGAGGTCTTCACCGACTTCAGCGCAACACGGTCCTGCGGACGCTTCGGGCCCGAGAGCGAGGGCACGACGGTCGAGAGATCGAGCTCGAGGGTCGAGGTGAACACCGGATCGGGCGTCTCGGTGGTGCGGAACATGTCCTGGGCCTTGGAATAGGCTTCGACAAGCGCAACGCGGTCGGGATCGCGGCCGGTGGTGGCCAGGAACTTCAGCGTATCGGCATCGACCGGGAAATAGCCGCAGGTGGCGCCATATTCGGGCGCCATATTGGCGATGGTCGCCTGGTCTTCGAGGCTGAGATAGTCGAGGCCCGGGCCGTAGAATTCGACGAACTTGCCGACCACGCCCTTTTTACGGAGCATTTCAGTGACGGTCAGCACGAGGTCGGTGGCGGTGATGCCTTCGTTGATCTTGCCGGTCAGCTTGAAGCCGACGACTTCAGGGATCAGCATGGAGATCGGCTGGCCGAGCATGGCCGCCTCGGCTTCGATGCCGCCCACGCCCCAGCCCAGAACGGCCATGCCGTTGACCATGGTGGTGTGCGAATCGGTGCCGACGAGCGTGTCGGGATAGGCGACGGTTTCGCCGTCCTCATCCTTGGTCCAGACGGTCTGGGCCAGATATTCGAGGTTCACCTGGTGGCAGATGCCGGTGCCGGGGGGAACAACGCGGAAATTGTCAAAGGCCGACTGGCCCCAGCGCAGGAATTCATAGCGCTCGACATTGCGCTCATATTCGAGCTCGACGTTCTGCTCGAAGGACAGCGGGGTGCCGAAGCTGTCGACCATCACCGAGTGGTCGATGACGAGATCGACAGGAACCAGCGGGTTGATCTTCTGCGGGTTGGCGCCGAGCTTGGCGGTGGCGTCGCGCATCGCGGCCAGATCGACAACGGCGGGAACGCCGGTGAAATCCTGCATCAGCACGCGGGCGGGGCGATACTGGATTTCATGGTTGGAGGTGCGGGTCACCAGCCAGTTGGCGATGGCCTGGATGTCTTCCTTCTTGACGGTGCGATCATCCTCGAAGCGCAGCAGGTTTTCCAGGACCACCTTCATCGAGCCAGGGAGCTTGGAAATTCCGGTGAGGCCGTTCTTTTCCGCTTCGGCGAGGGAATAATAGGTGTAGGTCTTGCCGCCGACCGTCAAAGTCGACTTGGATTTGAAGCTGTCTCGTGAGGCCATGATGCTCCGCCCTCTAAAAATGTGCTGCTGGACGCGGGGTGCCCGGCCACATGGGGCCGCCGGAAAAGCCGCTTTTCCTGGAATGAATCCAATCTAGATGGCTTATAATGAAAGAAGATTGCCCTTGCCAGCCCAGCCTTGGCTTCAATACGAGATGGGGCCATGACGCAACGGCAAGTCTTTTCCGAACTCCGCCTTGACGCTCAGGCGCTTAGCCTCGGGCGGGGTGACACCATTCTGGCGCGCGATCTGACGCTGAGCGTGCCCTCCGGCAGCGGGCTCCTGCTGCGCGGTCCCAACGGCGCGGGCAAATCGACGCTGCTCCTTACCCTTGCGGGTCTGCTCGACCCGATCGAGGGCGCGGTTGCGATAACCGGCCATGCCGAGGAAGCCGGGCCGGCGATCCATTATTGCGGCCATCGCAATGCGGTTCGCCCGCGCATGACCGTGCTCGAAACCCTGCAGTTCTGGACCGGCATCAATGGCGCCACCGGGATTACTCCCAAGGATGCACTCCAACGGGTTGGTCTGGGGCGGCTGTCCCGCGTCGACGCCGGCTATCTCTCTGCCGGGCAGCAGCGCCGCCTGGCGCTGGCCCGGCTTCTCGTCTCGCTCCGTCCGGTTTGGCTCCTTGATGAGCCCACGGCCGCGCTCGATGCGCAGGGGCAGGGGCTGCTTGCCGGCCTCCTCACCGATCATCTGGCAGCGGGCGGGCTCACAGTGATTGCCACCCACGACGCCATCGATGTTCCGGGCCTCAGTGTCTACACCCTGGGAGCGACGCCATGACCGGCTTTACCGCAGTGCTCCGGCGCGAAATCCGCCTCTCGCTCAGTGGCGGTGGGGAGGTGCTGACGCTTCTTCTTTTCTTCGTCATCGTCGGCGCCATTGTTCCCTTCGCGGTCGGACCTGACAAGGAATTGCTGGCCCGTATCTCGCCCGGCATCGTCTGGATCGCAGCCTTCCTTTCCATGTTGCTTGGGCTCGATCGCCTGTTCCGCCCCGACCTCGAAGACGGCACTCTGGCGCTCTATCGGCTCGCCGATCTGCCGCTTTCGGCCATGGTTGGCGCAAAAGTGATCGCCCACTGGCTGACCGCTGCTTTGCCGCTGATCATCGCCTCGCCCTTCCTCGCCATGCTGCTTGCGATGGATGGTCCGACGCTCACGCGCACCATTCTTTCGCTGCTCGTCGGCACGCCCGCCCTCGCCGCTTTCGGGGCGATTGGTGCCGCAATTACCGCGGCAACGCGGCGGGGCGGGCTGATTGCGCCCATCCTCATCGCCCCCCTCTGCGTGCCGGTGCTGATCTTCGGGGTCGGCGCCATCTCCTCGCAGGGTGGACCCGACCAGGCCGGGGCAGCATTGCTGCTGCTTGCGGCACTCAGTCTCATGGCAATTGCGCTCTCTCCCTTCGCGGCGGCGCTTGCGATAGACTGGGGAGAAGATTAAAGCCCTGAGCCCATGAGCATCGAGACAACTCCAAAACAAAGCTGGTGGAGCCGGCTGGCCCATCCCGGCCAGTTCGTCATCTGGTCCCGCCCCTTCATCCTGCCCCTCGCGGTCCTCACGGGCGCATTGTTCCTGGCAGGGCTGTATTATGCCTTCCTCAATTCGCCGGCCGACTATCAGATGGGCGATACCGTGCGCATCATGTATGTGCACGTGCCCGCGGCCTGGCTCAGCCAGTTCGTCTATGGCGCCATGACTGTGTCGGCGCTGGGTACGCTGGTCTGGCGCCATCCGATGGCGGACGTCTCGATGAAGGCTGCCGCGCCGCTCGGCGCTGCGTTTACCGCCATGGCGCTGTTCACCGGCTCGCTCTGGGGCCGCCCGACCTGGGGCACGTTCTGGGAGTGGGACGGCCGCATGACCTCAACGCTGGTCATGCTGTTCATCTATCTCGGCATCGTCGCCCTCTGGCGCGCCTTTGACGATCAGCTGCGCGCCGCCCGCGTCGTCGCCATTTTCACGCTCGTGGGCGCCGTCAACGTGCCGATCATCAAGTTCTCGGTCGACTGGTGGTCCACGCTGCACCAGCCCGCCAGCGTTTTCCGCGCCGATGGCCCAACGGTTGCAGGCTCGATCCTGACACCGCTGTTCATCATGTTCTTCGCCTTCACCTTCTTTTACGTCACCCTGCAACTGATCGCCATGCGCACTGAAGTGCGCAAGCGTCGGGTGGCCACGCTAGAGCGCCGCGCCGCACGGGGAGAGGCAGCATGATCGAGCTTGGCCAACACGCCCAATTCATCATCGGCGCTTATGTCGGGGTTTTCGGGGGCCTCGCGGCGCTCGTCGCCTGGACGCTGATCGATGCCCGCCGCACCAAGCGCCGGCTTGAAGAGCTCGGCGGCAGCCAGCGTGGCGGGTCGCGTTGATGCGCTATGCGCTGTTCCTTGCGCCCTTGCTGGCGCTCGTCGGGCTGGTGGCGATCTTCGCCACCTCCATGGACCGCAACCCCAATCTCGTGCGCTCGGTGCTGATCGACAAGCAGGCGCCCGAGTTTGCCCTGGCGGCGGTCGAGGGTCTCGATGTTCCCGGCTTTGATACTGCCGCCCTCAAGGGCGAGCCGACGGTGGTCAATGTCTTTGCCAGCTGGTGCATTCCCTGTCGCGACGAGCACCCGCTGCTCGAAACGCTAAAAGCCCAGACCAACGTGCGTCTCTATGGCATCAATCATTCCGATGCCCCGGAAAACGCCCGCGCCTTCCTCGCCGAGCTTGGCAATCCCTATGACGCCGTCGGCGCTGATCGTGACCGCCGCGTCTCGATCGACTGGGGTGTCTATGGCGTGCCCGAAACCTTCGTGGTCAACGGCGATGGCGTCATCACCTTCAAGCATGTGGGGCCGCTGACGGCCGAGGCCATCACCACCCAATTGCTTCCTGCCTTGGAAAAGGCCGGTCTCTAGTTGAGAATGGCGCCTCCCTGGGAGGAGGCGCCAAATGTCCCGCATCGACCGTTGCAGCCGCATCATCGAGGCCTCGCCCGAGGCCGTCTATGCCGCCATGACCGACCCCGACGCCCTCGTCGACTGGCTGCCGCCCGACGGCATGAGCGGGGAAATCCTCCACTTCGACCTGCGACCCGGCGGCACCTGCCGCATGGTGCTGCGCTATGCCGACGCCGCCATATCCGGCAAGAGCGGGGCCAATGAGGACATCTCGGACCTGCGCTTTCTCGACCTTGTGCCGGGCTCGCTGGTGTCTCAGTCCATCGACTTCGTTTCCGATGATCCCCGCTTTGCCGGCACCATGGTGATGCACTGGAAGCTCCTGGCCGTGCCGCAGGGCACGGAAGTCACCATGGAGGCCCATGCGGTGCCGGAGGGGATTTCCCAGGCCGATCATCTCGCCGGAATGCGTGCCTCGCTCGACAATCTCCAGCGGTTCTTCGCCGACTAGCTGTCCTCTTCCATGCGGCCGGCCGCACGGGCAAAACCGTCGGCAATGGCGACCCGCATGGCGTCTCGTGCCCCCTTGGCATCGCCCTCGCTGATCGCCCGGGCAATGGCGCCGTGAACGGTGACCGTCTGCGCCAGCGCTGTCGGTTCATTGACCGGCGAGGAAATGGTGAAGGCCGCCGTCAGGGCCATTTCCACCAATGCGCTGATCGAGGCCATGAAGGGATTGCCGGAGGCTTCGGCGACGAGGCGATGAAACTGCAGGTCGTGCCGGGCGAAATCCTGCGGCGTTGTCGATGCTTCCATCTCTGCCACGGCCTCGACCATGGCCGCCGCCTGCTCGTCGGTGCGCCTCTCCGCGGCAAGGGCCGCCGCCTCGATCTCGATGCCGATGCGCACTTCCGCCAGGCTGCGCAGGAAGCTCACCTCGGGGCCGAGCTCGAAATGCCAGGCCAGCACGTCGGCATCGAAGAGGTTCCAGCGATTGCGCGGCAGCACGCGCGTGCCGATGCGCGCCCGTGCTTCGATCAGCCCTTTGGCCGCAAGCGTCTTCAGGGCCTCGCGCAGCACCGTGCGCGACACGCCGAACTGTTCAAGCAGTTCTCCGTCGGACGGCAGGATAATGCCTTCGGCATAGCGCCCGGAGACAATGGCGAAACCAAGCTGCCAAAGCACATCGGAATGCAGGTTGCGGGCAGGGTTGCGGCCTGAGAGCGACGCGATCAAGTCGCCCGAGTGTCGTGCCCGTCCACTCGATCGATCCATATTCGTCATCCTCGCACCATGAAAGTGTTGTCTGCGCTCATCATAGGCGCATTAGTATGACAATAAACACCCCCCTGCGAAGGGTGGACATGGCGCTTATCCCTGCGTCATGGTGCGGCACCTTACCGGATTCGTCGCAGGACTAGAAAATGCCCAACCCCGCCCAGATTGATGCCGTTCTCGCCCAGGTTGATGCCGGGCTCGAGCAAAGCCTGTCGCGGCTGTTCGAACTCCTGCGCATCAAGTCCATATCGACCGATCCGGCCTCCGCCGCCGAATGCCAGCGCGCCGCCGACTGGATCACGGGTGAACTCAATGCGCTCGGCTTTTCCGCCGCTGCCCGTCCGACGCCGGGCCACCCGGTCGTCGTTGCCCATGGCCCCGAGCAGCCCGGTCCGCATGTGCTGTTCTACGCCCATTACGACGTCCAGCCGGTCGATCCGCTGAACCTCTGGCACACCGACCCGTTCGAGCCCCAGCTCAAGGAAGATGCCCAGGGCCGCAAGATCATCGTGGCGCGCGGTGCCTCGGACGACAAGGGTCAGATGCTGACCTTCATCGAAGCCTGCCGCGCCTGGAAGGCTGCCACGGGGTCGCTGCCGCTGCGCGTGTCGCTTCTGCTCGAGGGCGAGGAAGAATCCGGCGGCAAGAACCTGCCGCCCTTCATGCGCGAGAACGCTGCCGAGCTGAAGGCGGACGTGGCCCTGGTCTGCGACACCGACATGTGGGACCGCAGCACGCCCTCGATCAACACCATGCTGCGTGGCCTCGTGGCCGACGAAATCGAAATCACTGCCGCCAACAAGGATCTGCATTCGGGCATGTTTGGCAATGCCGCACGCAATCCCAATCAGGTGCTGGCCGAGATCATCGCCAGCCTCCGTGCGCCCGACGGCTCGGTGACCATTGCCGGTTTTTATGACGACGTCGCGGAGCTCTCACCCGAAATCAAGGCACAGTGGGCGGGTCTCGGCTTCGACGAGAAGGCATTTCTGGGCGATGTCGGCCTGTCTCTGCCCGCCGGTGAACAGAGCCGCAGCGTGCTCGAAACGCTCTGGGCGCGTCCGACCTGCGAAATCAACGGCATGAGCGGCGGCTATATAGGCGACGGCTTCAAGACCGTCATCCCGGCCAAGGCCAGCGCCAAGATTTCCTTCCGCCTCGTTTCCGGCCAGAACCCCGACAAAATCCGCGCCGCCTTCCGCGCCCATGTCGAGGCACGCCTGCCGGCCGATTGCACCGTCAGCTACACGCCCCATGGCGGATCGCCCGCCATCACCGTGCCGTCAGACGGCGAGTTTGTGCGCAAGGCGCTCGCCGGGCTTTCGGATGAATGGAACAAACAGGCTGTCATCACCGGTTCGGGCGGTTCCATCCCGGTTGTGGGTGAATTCAAGTCCATCCTCGGGCTCGACACGCTGCTCATCGGCTTTGCCCAGATCGATGACCAGATCCACAGCCCCAACGAGAAATACGACCTCGAAAGCTTCCACCGCGGCATCCGCTCCTGGGTGCGCGTCCTGGCTGCCTTGGCCGAGTAAAGGCTCCGCTTTTTTCGCGAAGATACCCCCGCCCAACCTCCCCCTGAAAAAAGGGGGAGGAGCCCATAGGTGGCTCTCTGACGCCGCCGCAAACCCGGTGCTGTCCCTCCCCTCCTGCAGGGGGAGGCTAGGTGGGGGTCTTTGTTGAGGCGAGGTGGGGGGCTTCACCCCAACACAACCGCCAGCAGCGCGATCACGGCCGGAACAGTCTGGATGAAGAGGATCTTCCGCCCCACCGTTACGGCGCCGAAAATTCCCGCCACGGCGACACAGGCGAGGAAGAAAATCTGGACCTGCCAGCCGAAGGCCGGGTCGGGATGGACCAGTCCCCAGATCAGTCCGGCCGCCAGAAACCCGTTATAAAGGCCCTGATTAGCGGCCAGAGCCTTGGTCGCCCTCGAAAACTCCGGTGTCAGCCCAAAGGCTTTTCGCCCACGCGGGCTATCCCACCAGACCATTTCGAGCAGCATGATGTAGACATGCAAAAGTGCAATCCCCGCGACCAGAACTGCCGCAATTGCCGGCATTTACGCCTCCACCGCCACATCGAGCGCCAGTTCCACCATTTCCCTCAGCGAGCTCTGCCGCGCTTCGGCGTCGATCTCTTCCTTGGTGATCAGACAATCGGTCATGGTGCAGATGGTCAGCGCCCGCACATCAAAGCGGGCCGCCAGCGTATAAAGCGCCGCCGCTTCCATCTCGACGCCGATCACGCCGTGCGCGGGCAGGGCGTCATACCCTTCAAACCCATTCGCGTGATAAAAAATGTCCGAGGAGAGCATATTGCCGGCGTGGTAGCGCAGCCCCCCCGCGTCGGCCTTGTCGGCCGCTGAACGCAGCAGGCCAAAATCGGCAATCGGAGCAAAATTGAAGGCGCCGAACCTTCCCTTGACGATTGACGAGTCCGTGGATGCGCCCTGCGCCAGGATGATGTCGCGCACTTTCACCTTCGCATTGAGCCCGCCACAGGTGCCCACGCGGATCAGCGTTTTCGTACCATAGGTATTGATCAGCTCATGCACATAGATCGAGAGCGAGGGCTGGCCCATGCCCGACGCCTGCACGGAAACCGGCTTGCCCTTCCAGGTGCCGGTATAGCCGAGGCAATTGCGAACCGAGTTTACCAGCCGCGGGCTTTCGAAAAAGGTTTCGGCGATCCATTTGGCGCGCAGCGGGTCGCCCGGCAGAAGCACGGCGTCTGCATAATCACCCGGCTTGGCATGGTTGTGCGGCGTCATCTTTCGTCCCCAATGTGCAATTCCGAGCGAAAGCTTACTCACGCCGGAAGCGCAAAGACAATCCCGGCCCGGGAACGGCACATGGGCCCCATGCATTGGTCAGGACCAGCAAGTGCTTGACGGGCGGGCGCGCTGGCCCCATCTACGGGCCGCACAGTTTTCTGAGGAGGCACATATGGTCGCCAAGATCTTCATCGACGGGGAAGCGGGTACAACGGGTCTGCAGATCCGGGAACGCCTTGCCGGTCGTCGCGACCTCGAAGTGCTCTCCATTGCCGCTGACAAGCGCAAGGACCAGGACGAGCGCAAGCGCCTGCTCAACGCTGCCGATGTCGCCATCCTCTGCCTGCCCGACGAGGCAGCAAAGGAGAGCGTTAGCCTCATCGACAATGGCACCACCCGGGTCATCGATGCCTCCACCGCCTATCGCGTCGATCCCGACTGGACCTATGGCTTTGCCGAAATGGACAAGGGCCAGACCGAGGCCATCGCGAAGGCGCGCTTCGTTGCCAATCCCGGTTGCTGGCCCCAGGGCCTCATCGCCGGCCTGCGCCCGCTGATCGCCGCCGGTCTCGTGCCCGCCGATTTCCAGGCCATCTACCATGGCATTTCCGGCTATTCCGGCGGTGGCAAGCAGATGATCGCCGAATATGAGGCCGAAGGCGGAACGCCCAGCCAGTTCATGCCTTATGGCCTCACCTTCGCGCACAAGCATCTGCCCGAGATGACCGCCTATACCGGCCTTAAGTCGGCGCCGCTGTTCCAGCCCGTCGTCGGCAATTTCGCGCAGGGGATGACCACGTCCATCCCGCTGCAGCTCGGCACTTTTGCCAAGGTGCCGACAGGCGCCGAGATCCATGCTGCGCTGGCTGATTATTTCGCCGCCATCCCGGACAGTTTTGTGCGCGTCGCCGCCTATGATCCAGCGCTGGGCAAGACCGCTGCGCTCGATCCGCAGGCCCATAACGGCACCAATACGCTCACCCTGCATGTCTTTGCCAATGACAGCCGGGCCCAGGCCGCCATCCTTGCGGTCTACGACAATCTGGGCAAGGGTGCCTCTGGAGCCGCCGTCCAGAACCTCAATCTGATGCTGGGTGTATCCGCCAGCGAAAGCCTCGCCGCCTGACGGCAGGAGAAAGGGCCGCATAAAAATGGCCGAGACGGAACTGAAGATCCTACGCGAAGAGGGCCCCACGCGGGGCCGCTACGTCATCCATCTGGCGCCCGGCGCCGAGGCGGAGATGACCTATCGCAAGGCGGGCGCTGGCCCGATGATCATCGATCACACCGGCGTCCCCACCGAGTATGAAGGTCGCGGCATCGCCCTGCGCCTCGTCAAGGCGGCCATCGCGGACGCCCAAGAGCAAAACTTCAAGATCAAGCCCGTCTGCCCCTACGTCGTCGCCCAATTCCGCCGCCACCCCGAGTGGGGCCTTTTGCTGGGCTAGATTGAAAAATTGACGCTCACCGGCTCTGTTGAAATCGCTGACTGGGGAATTATCGCCAGCCGCGAGAGGACTTGGCTCCTGCTATCGACCGAGGGTTTCACCGAAACCATCCCATTTTTACGACATCGGTCGATTTGATCGCCCAATAAGAGTCCTGTCTAGAAACGCAATGCCAATTCGACAAAATGAAAAACTGCAGGCCTTGCAGGTCATGCGCGCTATTGCGGCTATCGGGGTTCTCCTTTGGCATGCCAGCATATTTATAGGCCCTTATGGTGAGGGCATTGGTACCGTCCTTTTTCACGCCCATCCATTATTGGGGTGGATTTGTTCTTTGTCATTTGCGGGTTTGTTATCTACTTGTCGTCCACAAAAAGGACGACGGCCGGTACTACCACAATCTCCCCCGCCGTGTTCCTGATAAAGCGCCTAGCGCGGATTCTTCCACTATATGTGACGTGTACGATAACGCTCTTTCTCATCGAGCAACATTCAGAGCGTCAGACGTGGGAGCTTCTGTTTCGTAGTCTTGCGTTCATCCCCGTTCATAACGCTGATCAGCCCAACATATTTTCTCCAACCATGACCGTGGGCTGGTCGATCAACTACGAAGTCTATTTCTATTTCCTGTTTTTGGTCGCCCTGATGTTCGGCCAAAAATTCCGGAAGCCCCTCACAGCTTGGGCCGTGGTGATCTTCATAGCAGCCAGCTTGCTCGGTCAGGCACCAGCGATACTGCTTATCGTTACTCACCCGATCAATCTGCTGTTCCTGTCGGGCATCCTGCTCGGGGCCCTATATCGATCCGACGTCCGGTTTCCCGACAGAAAAATGGCCATTGCGGCAGTGGTTCTGGCGCCCGTTCCCATCCTGATCCAATACATTGGAAAAATCGGCATAGAGCACGGTTTCGCTGGTGTAGGCGGATCCCTGGTTTTCATGCTTGCGCTGACGACCATCGCCGACAAGACGCTCAATATGCGGTGCAACCGCGTTCTCACCTATCTCGGTGACATCTCCTATTCGATCTACCTGACCCATCCGATTGTCATGTGGGGCGTCATGTGGGCGAACGAGCGCTATGCCTGGGGCAACCCGATGAGCGGTTGGTTCTGTGTAGGCGTCACGCTTTTCGCGACCATCGCAGTTTCCGCCCTATCGTACCGCCTCATTGAAATGGGCATCAGCGTTCGTGCGAGGGAATGGGCTCTCGAAAAGCTCGCCGCGCGGAGCAGGCAAGCTTTGTCTGCGAGTTAGAAGCGCCACTGCTCCTGACCCGCGGAAGTCTGTCGAGGTCTAATCGGAGTTGATGGTGGAGCTGAGCGGGAGCTCCATTTTGACGGTCAAAATTCGTAGGAAATCAAGGATTTTCCGGTATTCTGGTCGTTGTAGGTACTCATGGTGGGTACGAATGTGGGTACGCATACGATGCCAGCAAAGGGTTCCAGCGACAAGCGCTTCCTTGAGAAACACGGCGATCAATGGCGTGTAACAATTGCGGTGCCTCGCCATCTGCATGGCCGACTGGGCACTCGTCTCAAACAGTCCCTGCAAACCGATAGCCTAACCGTCGCCAATCGCCTGAAATGGGCCGTTATTGATAGACTGCGGGAACGGATCGAGCGGGAAATGCTGGGGGAGGCAACGGACCCGGCGGCGTTGCTGCGGGAGGCCCTGTTGGTTCGGAAAGACTATGAGGCTGCGCTGGATCCTAATTCGGAAGCCGATATTCGGCGGGGAGTAGAGGCGCGGGCGTATGAAATCCTTGGGCCGGCAACTCGCGTGGAACATGATGACGAGGGTGAGTATCCCATCTACGATCCCAAGCGGGAAGAATTGGCCCGAACCTATACGCGGTAGCGACGGGCGGGGGCATCCCGCTCTTGCTGCACTATGGCAAGTATCGAGCGGAATTGAAGCTTAATCGGCGAACCCTCGCCGACGACCAGCGCGGTATCGACCACTTGCAGGCGTGGTGCGCCAAGAACGGCGTTCGTGACGATGTCGCTGCCATCACTACAAAGGTCGCCAAGCAGTTCACGCGCGACCTTCCCGCCCAGGCGGGCGGTATTCACCCAAGAACCGTAATGAAGTATGTCACCCGCCTCAGCCAATATTGGGCGTACATGGTCTACCACGAACACTACGACGAAAACCCTTGGAGGTCGGTCGTGGTGAAGGTGGATGAGACACCTCATGACGAGGAGGAAAGGGCCTTCACTGACGACGAGGTGAGGCGGCTTCTCATAGGCGGCGCTTCGCAAGAAATGCTAGACTTGATGATGATTGGTGCATTGACCGGTGCCCGTCTCGATGCTGTCGTCGATCTCAAAGTCAAGGACACTGTCGACGGTGCTTTTACCTTCAAGCCGCAGAAGAAGGAGAAGACTTCTCGCGACGTGCCAATTCATCCCGCCCTCGCTGAAATCGTTGAACGGCGCTCAAGAGACAAAGGGCCCGAGGATGAGTTTTTTCCTGAATGGCCGAAGCCGAAGAAGGCCGAGTCCCTGCGGGAACGCAGCTTCAAGGCCAGCAATTTGTTCACCGAGTATCGTCGCAGCTGCGGGGTCGATCAGCGTGTCGAAGGCCGACGGCGGTCTCTCGTTAACTTCCACTCGTTCCGCAGGTGGTTTATCACCAAGGCCGAGCGCGCCGGCCACAAGGGCGACCTGATCGCCGCCATTGTGGGGCACAAGCGCAGTGGCATGACCTTGGGCCGATATTCCGAAGGCCCCGAGTGGAAGGCAGCACGCAGGTGCGTTACTGCCGTGAAGCTACCGCCCTTGGATAAGGGGCCGGTTAAGGAGGCGCGGGCAGTTACGCCAAGGAAGAGGTAGAGGGACTCTCCCCGAAATTCGATGTAACCTATTGTTATCGTTCAAGTAGACAATTCGAGCGGGTACCCGAGTGGGTACGGTTGTTATCAGGCCGTGTCAACATTCCGGCTGGCAGGCGGTCCGCGTATTCGGCCTGACCTTGCCGATTGAGTCTTGTGGACTTGTCGAATTTCGACAGGTTGATACGGTTCACCAAGCGCAGATTGCCAGCAAAGGGATAAGAGCGTGCGCCTCATCGCGATACCGATAGCATTGTCAGCATTCGTTGCCATTCCGGCCTATGGTCAGGCCTTCGGAATGACTGCAAACGACCGCTTGTCCGATTTCCCTGATGCGAAGCTAATTGATACCACTGCGTGGGTCATCGACCCAAGGCAACCGAACAGCTCGTTTGACACCTATGCCGCCATCTTTGACGGAAAGACGGGGCAACTGTGCTCCATCACCGGCATCATAAGCGAGGTACGTGGCCTTGAAGTGTTTGACATTCAACGAAAACTTGGTCAGGCACTGACCTCCCTCTATGACAAGCCCGATCAAGTGCATCTTGGTTACGGCAAATTCGTCGACCAATGGCATATTCCCGGTCATCACTATTTAGCCGAGCACGGTACGAACACTGCCGATTCCGACAGTTACGGACACGACCTCAGGATAGCGCTTCACGCCGACCGAATGTACGCTTTTGCGGTTCAGATCGACCACATACAAATCTTTGATCTGGATAGCAGATTAGAGACCAAGCCTCTCTTTGCGCCCCCCTCGTATCAGGTCAATGTGAAATATATCATCATTCCAGACGACGAATGCGCTGCTCAAATGCCCAGCACGGTTGAGTCAACTGGCCTGTGACCTTGCCATCCTAAGAGTAGATCAATTGGCGGCGAGTGCCCGATAGACACTGGACCGGCTGATGCCGAGGTCCTTAGCAATCTTGGTCGGCTTCGTTCCGGCTTTGGCCAATTCCCTGACCCTGGCAGCATGGCGCTGGGCGGTCTTCTGCCGACCCGCGTAGCGGCCTTCACGCTTCGCCTTCGCGATGCCTTCACGCTGGCGTTCCAACATGATCTGCCTTTCGAACTGTGCAATAGCGGCCAGCATGTTCAGCATGAGCTGCCCCATCGGCGTCGAGGTATCAATGTTGGGGGACAGGATTCGTAGCGCCACTCCCTTGGCCCTTAGGGCGTCGGCAATGGCGACGAGATCAGCAACAGAGCGCGCCAGCCTGTCCAGCTTCGTGACAACGAAGCTGTCTCCTTCGCGGGCGTAGGCCATGGCAGCGTCAAGCTGTGCGCGCTCGGCGACGCTGCTCACCTGCTCGGTAAAGAGCCGGTCAACGCCTGCGGCGGTCAGTTCGACAATCTGGGCTTCGAGACCGGCAATCTGATCGACGGTCGAGGTGCGGGCGTAGCCGATGGTCTGGCCGGTGGCGGCTTTGGTCATGGGTATGGTCCTTGGTTCGCACTAGGGTCTAGGCTTGTTGAGAAATCGGGGATTTTTGTCCCACATGGTCGCGAACGGACCTGTGTGGGACACTGGCGGCCGGGGGCGGGCTGTCGCCCACGGGCAGGGTCATGTGAGACAGCCCACGCCAGCGGCGCATGATCCGCTTGTCTGCCCAGATCGCCACGTTATCCATGAGGGCCTGCATACGGCCTTCATCGACCGTGGTGAGCCGCCAGTGGGCTTCCGCATACTCCATGGTGTCAGCCACGATTTCGGCCCCGTGCTTGCTTTCCCATGCCTCTCGGTTCCATCCAATCATGTCCCGAGCCATCTCCCGGTAGGCGGGATCGTCAAAGCGATCTGCCGCGACGAGCAGATAAATAATCTCGTGGGCCTTCTCATCGAGGATAGGCGGGGCGAAGCCGGTTTCCTCCAAGGCCCACCAGCGAACGGCACGCCAGCCCTGCCGCCCCGCCGCTTCCACCCGGCTGAAGAATGTGCTGGTAAGGCTCTCGTCGATAAGCTTGGTCCAGACTTTGCTGGGAATGGAGCCAAGGCGATTCTGTTCGTTATGAGCCGGAGCCTCGTCTTCCTTCGGCGCGATGCCGAGCTTTGCCGTCATTGCCGAGGTGATCACGGCGCTGCGGGTATTCCTGATCGCCGCCGCAAATTCCGTGAACAGCGCCGCCGCCTGCGTGTCGCCTTGAGCGGCACGTTCGGCCAGCATCATGGGCGTGGCACTCTCCTCTTCACCATGGTCGGCAGCGGCCAGTTCCATGCCCTCTTCTTCATCGACGGCGTTGTGATTGGCGGGATAGTGGTAAGGCTGCGTCTTGGTGACATCGTGCAGAATCTTTATGTGTTGACGCTCCGCATCGGCACGATGGCCCTGCTGGTGCAGCAGGCGCACATAGCGCTCGACCATTGCCGCACAGGCCGCCTTTATCGAGGCCTCGTCACGGTCGAGGCAGTACATCGTCAGGTGCTGGTGATAGTGCCATCCATAGCGTTCGCCATGACGCACATGGTGATCGACCAGCACGCCAGCACAGCCCATGGCGGGCTTGATCTGGCGATGCCACGTGCCACCAGCCCGAGCCCCTGTGGAGGCTTTTTTCACAACCTGCATGAGGTCGGCCAGCTTGTCTTTGCGGCTATGAGAGACGGACAGGACAATGGTGACGATGCGCCCACCCTTTTCAATGGCTGCACCACCTGCACGGCCATACCCATCCATCCGGCGGGAGGCCGCTGCCTCCACACACATGGGGCACACCTCGCCATTCCCGCACCGCCAAACGCCCGACACCCCGGCCTTCTTCCTGCCGTTGGCATCCTCGCGCAGGTGCACATCGACATTGCCGAGGCGAGGTTTGTTGCAGTAACAGATAGGCGGCTTCTTCTTGACCTCGGGGCCGGGATCAAACAGGGCCTGCACTGTCCTGAGCACGGATGGCGGCTTGTCAAGTTTGGGCTGCACAGGCTGCTCGGGTTCACCTCCCTGCTCATCCTCATGGTCCCCGGCCTGACCGGTATCTTCATTTTGGAAATCTACGGCCTTGATACCCAAGGATAGAGAGTGGGCCTCGGATTCGATCTCGACCGGCTGGGCATCCTCGGTTTTGGTGCAGCCAGGCTGTTCGTCCTCGCCGAGGGCTGCGGTCTTCCTTGCTGCGGACATGTCCATGGCCGAAGCGGCAAGGGCGTCAGTCGCAGCCTTGGCGGCTTCTGCGGCCTTCTCGGCTGCGATGAAGTCCTCAAGATCGGTCTGCACCGTGCGCGGCGCACGAGGGCGGCGGGGCCGCTTCGGCTTGGTCGCCACCGGCATGTCGCTGGACGCGGGAGGGCATGGTGGGTTCCGCTGGGCTGGTGGTAGCCCCCGGGCCAGGTTATCTTCATCGATGAGGTCTTCGAGATCGACGTGATGCATGCTCTGGTCTCCACGGCAACGGTCGCCCGCCGCAATGGAGAAGATGGTCCGCGATGATCCAGAAAGTGTACAGATACAATGGGTTAGGCCACTTCACATGCCCCGGATACAGGGGGTAGGGCAGGAAGCTCGAAACCGTGGCTGAGAGGCGACAGGTTGCCTTTGTAGGCACCTTCCTGATGGGTAACTGTATCCCCCTAGCACCCCGCAAAAATGACCCGTGTAGGGGTGCTTCCCTGACCTCACACGGCCATAGCTCATGGGCGAAAAGTGTGTCGGTACGGCAACAGTGACGGGGGAGATTCCGTACAAGCGCCATGCTGAAGTGCATTTCCATCATCGGGGAGAGCGTGGAAATGTACTTCAGCACGCCCGCTGCACCATAGGAAACGATTCTACCGAGCGGGCGGCATCACCCGAAATCGACGGGCAAGCCCCATATGGTTCGAGCCTGTGGGTTCCGTGGCCCATAGCGCCGCCGTTTGCGCTCCACATTGCTACCCGCCCATGAAACGAAGGCAGGGCCGCAATAGGCGATGGCGGGGAATACACGCATAATGCGTTGCGCCATGTTGGCCTCGCCAAGTGCCTCCAATGCACTGCGGTACTCCGTTTCCATCTCGCCCAGGCGGCGCATCCGGTCGGCGGCCTCGGCCTTTTCCAGCCTTGCCAGATTGCCCACGGCACCCGATGCCGCGTGGTCGGCGGCAACAAGATCGGCATGCAGGGCGGCAATCTCGCTCTGTATGGCTTCCATGCCCTTGCTGTCGGGCTGACGCCCCAGCAGCCTATCCATGACGGTACGGCGGGGCTGGGGCATGGCCGCTTCGCGCTCCTGTGCCCCACGATATGCCGTCAGCACCTCGGCAAATTTGGCATCGGTGGCCTGCTTGTAGAGACGGGCGGCATGCAGCCGCAGCGATAACTCGGTCTTCACCTTCGCCTCGGCGGCTGCGATCCGTTCCCGTGCCTGCTGCTCCTGCGCAGCAAGATGCTGCTGGGTGCGTTGAGTCGGCGACAGGGCACTGAAGGACTTCGATACAGCCATGACGCCCGCAGCAGCGGTGTGGACAGCCTCGATCAGTCGCTTTCGATCACCCGCCGCAAGGCGTTCGCTATCCCCGGCTGGTCGAAGCGCTGATGAAGCGCCGCCAAGCTCTGGTCCATCTGCTCCATCCGCGTCACCACGGTTTGCAGCAGGCCCAGCATCGCGTCCAGCACCGACACGCTCTCCCCCGGCATCGGCAAGGCGGTATTCCGAGCCAGTTCCAAAATCACCGCCATGTCCCGCCGCAGGGCCTGCGTGTCGGCGTGGATCAGTTGGGCGGCGTTCGGCTGGGCCGGGTTGGCTGTGGTGGTCATGATCGTTCTCCATGAGGATGTTGAAGTCGGCCTTGCGCTGGCCGGCGAGGCGGTGGGCGGCACCAAGGAACTGGCCATCCGGCCCCAGCACCACCCACGTTCCGGCCTTTTCCCCCCGAGCCAAGGCCAGACCGTGAGCGGTAAACCGCTCACGCAGTTGGACGCCGCTGATCACGTCGGCACAGGCGGCGCGGATATTTTCGCGGACGATAGCCAAATCGATCCCGACCCGTTTCGCCGCCTGATGCTGGGTGCTGGTGAAGGCGGCGGCTGGGCGCTCCCCCTGCCCCAGATGTGCGACCAACTGGCCGGCTATCTCGGCCTTTCCCTCGGCACGCAAGGCAGCGAGGACGGCAAGGTCATGCGCCCCGGCGACGATGGGATGGCCGAACAGGATTTCGACTTGGCGGGCAATCTTTTCATGCCGAGCATGGTCGAAGCGCGACGACAGAACCTGTCCCGTCGCCGGATTCGTCTCTGGCACCACAACATGCCAATGTCGGTTTGTCGCCCCAGCCACGGCGCGGGCCTTGGCGTGCTGCACGATGAGGCAGTCGGTCGGGTTGAAGCGGAATTCCTCCCCCAGCATATCGACCACCTTGTGGAACTCGTCGCGCTGCATTTCCACCTGGGGGGCAATGATGAAATGCCGAACGGCATAGCTCCGACCAAACCGGCGGGCATCATCCACGGCGTCGTCGAGGTCGGCAAAGGTTCCCTGCACAACCTCGACCGATTCATTGTCCTCGGCATCGGAAAGGTGCCGAGCCAGTGCACCAGCCCCAGCGGAGGCTCTGATACGGGTGGCTTTGATCAACACGGTCAGCGTCCCAGCAGCATCTGGGCATCGGCGCGCGCCTGTGCCAGATCGTCGGTGCGGCCATGGCGAGCCTCGATGGAATTGATGCGGCGGCGCAGCGAGGCGACGGCATGGGCATCATCGGAGGACAAGGGTTGAGGGCGTTTCAGATGCGAGCGCAAGGCGCTGCGGATCAGGGCAGAAACCGAAATGCCCCTTTCCTGCGCTGCGCGTTCTGCTGCGGCTTTGTCCTCCGCTGGAAGGCGAAGTTCTATCCTCTTGTCGTTCGAACGCATAGCAAGTCGCCTTTCTTCCTTCGAGGGGGTGCACGGGGGCTTGCCCCCTGCCCAGCTGTCCGTGCAACGGACATGGCTGGCTCAACAAAAGTTAACCGTTTTTCGGTTAAGTTTCAACAAGGCGTATGGTAGCGACGGGAACGGCGCGGTCAGCGTAGCTGGTCAGGGTTGCGAAGCAGAACGCGCCATTCTGGTAACAGAGAGCCGTCCGCCTTGCTGGGAACAACGAATGGGTTGCTAGGCGGACTTCGTGGACCGTTGATGGATTGATGGGAGGTCCCGCGTGTGCAAGATGATGATCTTGCTGGGGGGGCATCATGCACAAAGACATTCAGAACGCGCTCGACGCTCGTTTTCTCGCGATCTGCACACCGCAGATGGCATACGACTGGCTCGCCGCGCGACCAAAGCCACAGCTGTTCCGTACTCGCGGTGGCGAACTATTCGGTGGCCTTTTCGGTGGCGCTTTTGACCCCACAGCCGAAGCGGAGCACTCCCTTTTTTTGAGAGAGGATCCTTTCATCGACTATGCGTTGGCCCGCTTCGGTCAATCGGCGCGCGTGGCGGCGATGTTGCATTCTCGGCTGAGTCTCGAAGATCGGAAGGTCATGCGGGCCTGTCACGCTGCGGGTGGAGGCCCGCTGAAGCCGCTGCTCGAGACATCGCCGGAGGTCGTTCAGGAGCTGGCGTTCTGGGTTTGCAACACCAATATCGGCGACGATGGGCTGGAGCATCTCTTCCAGAAGACAGGGCCGTTCGAGAAGGTTGAGGACGGTGAGTACCGAGCGCTGGTGGAACTGGCCGGGTCTAATGCTCGGCTCGCTATGCCGTACAAACGTGATTTCATGGACGGATTCGACGAACACGCTTACTACAGAATCTTCCAGCTCGCGTGGGGCATGACCGCGACGGCTCCGGTGACGCAGGAATGGGCCCGCGCTTTGTATACTCTGCTCTACCAAACGATTCCGAAAGTTGGTGGGTTAGACATCGATGCGGCGATCGAGCGCTGGCGCATCGATGACAAGCCAGAGGACGTCAAAAAATGGCATGGCATGTCCAATTCTTGGTACCTGCGATCTCTGCTTGGCAGATTCAAGGGTGACGCCGGTCTCGTCTCCCACGACATGGCAATCCGCTCGGGTGCCTACACCGTTTTCGATCCACAGAGCTGCTTGGATTGGCCGGATTTTGCCAGGCGCGATGGTATCGTTTTCTTCAACGCCGCTCTCGAAAATGAAGCCATCTGGCGTAATTTCAGCGACCGCATTCGTCTCAGCAAAATCGCCTGGAACATAGACGGCAACAGTAGCCTCGATTCTCCCAATGCCTTCAAGTCACGCCAGAGGTATTGGAAGAGTAAGCACCCAAAATGGTTCGAGGGTGATCCTGCCGCATGAAGCAGGGCGTGGCGAGCTGCGCCTGATTGTGGCACGATCTGAGCAAAGACTTGGGCCGTTGGGGGAATCGACTTGGCCGACTGGTATTTCGCCGCTGAGGGTGCGCCCGATGGTCCGCACGATGTAGAAGACATTCGCAGCCTGTTTCAGTCCGGTCGCTTGACTGGCGACACACTCGTGTGGAGCGAAGGCATGCAGCAATGGGCACCGCTGCGGCTTCAGGGGCCGTTCCAGAACCTGCGAGCGGCGCCGCCGCCATTGCCCCCTCAACAGCCGGTTGTGGAGGACATCCCCGAGCCCGTGGCAGCGCCCTCTTTGGTCGAACAGGGGAAGGCGGAACCAAAGCCCATCTCCCGCAGCTCTTGGGCACCGGTGATGGACGAGCCAGTGGCGTCCGAGGACAAGAAGCAAGAAGGCTGGGGCGAGCCGATATTCGTGCCAGCCGCCGAACGTCGGGATCTCAATCAGAACAGCCCTTGGTCTCGATACTTCGCCAGGGCGCTGGATCTGACCATCACCAGTTATCTTGCCGGCTTGGGCGTCGGCTACGCCTTGGCCTACTGGGCCCCGAGCCTCTATTTGCAGCTTGTGAGCCAGCAGGCACAGGTTCAGAGCCTCATGCTGCTGCCTGTCGCATTAGTCCTCAACGGCATCGTGACCGGCATCTTCGGCACGACGATCGGCAAGTCTGTGATGGCGCTGCGCTTCACCTACCTCAACGGCCACCTCGGTCTGACCGGCCAGATCGCTCGCGAGCTCAAGGTTTGGATTCAGGGCCTCGCCTTCGGCATTCCGATCGTGTCCATCTTCTCCGGCGTCTTCCAATACCGTCGTGTGACCAAAGGCCTGCCGGCGAGCTACGACGAGGGCATCGTGCTAGTGAAGCAGGACGATATCCCGGCCTGGCGTCGCGCCATCGGCATGCTCTTCTGCGCCTTTGTCTTCGTCGGTGGCATCGCGTACAGTGTCTGGCCCGAGCCCATAGCCTACAGCTCACCCAGCCCTGCATCGGTCATGTCGATGGAATGGATCAACCCAGACACGGGTAAGCGCGTGATGCTGCCGGCGGGTTGGACTGCGTCGGCTCAGGACAACGGCCAAGGAGCGATGGTCCACGTCTTCAACAATGCGGACGGCACCAAGCAGGCGATCTTTGGCGCAGAGGGGGAAATCGCCGGGGTCACCGACGTTGCGACCTATGGCCGGGCCCTCAAGACTGGGGTCGCCGACACGATGACGTTCGGAGAATTCGTCCAAACCCTGACACCGGGGGTGCTGCGCGCGGATGGCACATATGACAGCGAGGGCTGGCGAGCATCCATGCTTGTCACCAAGGTTGGCGCCACTTTTTGGCGGATCGTCAGCATCGACACAATGGCAACCGAAGGCGATGTGACCTCACCCGCTCTCGCAACGGCGCTGTGGAGTACGACGAAATAAACTCGAGCTCTATTACGCACACAGGCGCCCGAATCTTGAGTAGCTTTTAGGTGTTGGACGACCGCACCTGCTTTAGCGGCTACTGCATCGGCGATGCTTTCCATACCTGTGGAAATGGGTACGCATGGTGGGTACGAACGTGGGTACGCAGCGTTTCATATATCGGATGCATGCTGCTGATTATAAACAACATTTCAGGATATCTGGTCGGATGGTGGAGCTGAGCGGGATCGAACCGCTGGCCTCGTCATTGCGAACGACGCGCTCTCCCAACTGAGCTACAGCCCCACACCGGGGCAAAGTATGATGCTAGTTTGGCCTGCCTCGCAAGAGGATTGCAGAGCGCTCACCCGGCCTTGATCAGCCGGGCGGAGAGCCAGCCCAAGGCGAGGCCGAGCCAGGCGCCGCCGAGCTTGAAGAGCGCGTCGAGTCCGCGTCCGTGGCGGCTGGGCTGCAGCATCTGCGCCAGTTCCAGGCCCACCGCGCCAATGGCGAGCAACGCCGCCGCCCAGAGAATGTGGCGCGGATAGGCGAGGCCGAAGAGTGCTCCGGCGAGGAAATAGGCCGCCCCGCGCTCCATGTTGACGGGCAGATGGGTCTGCGGGCGCAAGCCGATGGGCGAGAGCGTGGCGAAGATGATGACCGCCAGGGCCAGCCAGGCTGCAATGCGGAGGACGCGACGGTTCATGCGTTTTACACCAGCCCGCGCTCAATAAGGGAGGCGGCTGTTGCCAGTAGTGCCTGGCGCGCCGGAACGAGGGGCCGACCGATCAGTGCTGTCGCTGCCGTCGAGTCGAGTTCCTTGGGGTGGCTCAGCTCGCCGATATTGTCGCGCACGTCGTGGTCGACAAGCGCATAGAGCCGCACGGCCCAATCGGGCAGGGAGAGGCGCGGCAGGCGGCGATCCGGATATTTTTCCCGCAGGATATTCGCCGTTTCGAGCAGCCAAAGCGTTTCCGCTCCCATGGGGAAGCGCTTGCCGCCCGCGTCCTGCGCTGTGATGGCAGCGACATGGGCCTCGGCGATGTCGCGGACGTCGACAATGGTCAGGGGAATGTTCGGGGCCGCCGGCACGGAGCCATCCAGCAGGCGCTGGATGATCGTGACCGAGGTCCCCGGATCCTCGTCGAGCAGGGGCCCGAAGATGATGCTGGGGTTGATGACCACCAGATCGTCATGGCGTCCGGCGGCGTCCATGATCTCCCAGGCGCGCAACTCGGCCAGCGTCTTTGATTTCTGATAGGGGGTGACGGCGCGGCCCTCGAGGTTGGTCCAGTCATCCGGCCCGAAAGGTCTGGTGCGGCCCTTGTCGTGGCCATAGGCCATGGCAGCCATGGAGGAGGTGAGGATGATCCGTTCGACACCGGAACGCAGTGCCGCATTCAGCGCCCGTTCGGTGCCCTCCACTGCCGGGCGGATCAGCTCCGAGGGGTCTTTCGGGGTCTGGATGAGGAAGGGGGATGCTGAATGGAGCAGTGTGGTGCAACCCACCATGGCCGCGTCCCAGCCAGTGTCGGAGAGCAGGTCGAGCGCCACGAATTCAAGCCCGGTGACATCGGCACCCGCCGCCGCCAGCGTCCGCCGAACCTTCTCGGCACGATCAAGCGAGCGCACGCTGCCGCGCACGGCAAATCCGGCTTTGAGTAGGGCGAGGGCGATGTGTCCGCCCAAAAACCCGGATATTCCGGTCAGCAGCACGCGCTGGCTGGATCTGTCTGTCATCAACTCGGTCTTTCTAATCGCGCCACGCGCGCCCAGGCGCCGGTCTTCTCGCTCTCGAAGATGGCGTCCAGCACTTTCATCGAGGCAATCGCATCCTCAATGCCCCAGGGCAGGGTGGTGTTCCCCAGAACGGCCTGGGCAAAGGCCTCGGCCTGTTCGGTATATTGATCGCAGGCGGGCAGGATTTCGCGGCGTGCCAGAGATCCGTCAAAGGGGCCGCCCGCATCGATGGTGATCGCCGTCCGTTCGTCAGGCGGGGCATTATAGGGGATGATCAGCTCGAGCTTGGCCTTGGTCCCTAATACCTGCACGCGCTGGTGGCCCACGGCCTGGGTCGAGCAGGTGAAATTCAATTGCCGTCCGCCGCCGAAATCCATCATCACGCTGGCCAGCCGGTCGGTGCCGAATTTTTCGTCGCGCTCGACCAGCGACACCACCCGCTCCGGTTCGCTCTCATAGAGGAAACGGCCGGTGGTTACGGGGTAGCAGCCGATATCCAGCAGGCCCCCGCCGCCGATGTCGGCCATATTGCGCACATTATTGGGGTCGGCGTTGAAATAGGAAAACACCGCATTGATGGCGCGGATTTCGCCCAGTTCGCCCGAGCGGATGATCTCGCGGGCCCGCAGCCACTGCGGATGAAACCGGATCATGAAGGCTTCGAGCACGATTTTGCCCGGCGCGCAGTCGCGCAGCCCTTCGGCCTCGGCGGCAGTGATGGCGATGGGCTTTTCGCACAGCACATGCTTGCCGGCCTTTGTGGCGGCGACAGTCAGCGGCACATGCAGGTGGTTGGGCAGGGGATTGTAGATGACGTCGATATCGGGATCGGCCAGCAGCGCCTCGTAGGAGCCGTGGGCGCGGGCAATGCCAAGAGTTTTGGCGGCCGCTTCGGCCTTGTCATAGTCGCGCGAGGCAATCGCCACGACTTCCGAGCTTGGCGACTTCTGGATCGCCGGAATGATCTTTTGCATCCCGATATTGGCCGTCGATAAAATGCCCCAGCGCACCTTCTTCTGCGTCATGCCACTGCTCCCTCATCTGCCCATCGATTGGGCCCCCAGCGACCATGCTTTAAAGGCCGGCCGGGGTCAAAGCCAAGCTGGCTTCACGCAAGTGTCAGTCGGCACCATTAACCCCCGGCCCAATATGCCTCCTTCTTGCCGGTATCCTTGTGTTAACGTCGGCTTAACCGGCAGAGACCGGACCAGACGCGACGGGGGCGCTCCACACACATGCAGCTCAAGCCAAACGCCTATCGCCTCCAGGAAACGGTGCGCGGCGTCGAAACCATGTCGCGTTTTGCGCTGGCCGTGCTGGCGCTGGCTTCAGGCGTCTATACCTATCTCGGGGTGCGGGGCCTTCTCGATGGCTCGGCCAGCTTCGTCTTTTTCGCCGCCATCATCTATTCGGCTGCCGTCTCGGTCGCGATCTACGCCTTCTGGACTTATATGATGCGCTTCGTGCCGCTGGTGACGAGCGCCGCGCAGCGCCTCGCGCTCTTTGCCACCATGGCCATTGGCTGCGGCATGATCATCGCCATGAGCTCCTGGCTCAATGCGGCGGCGCTCGCAGGTTCGGCCGCGCTTGAGCAGCACATGGCCGTCACCCTGCAAGGCTATGCCGAAGATCTCGACAAGGCCCATGCCAATGCGCTGGCGAGCCAGAGCCTCCTCCCCGACGTGCAGCGGGCCGCCGAACGCTTTGCGGGCCTCGCGCAGGACGAGCGCGAGAGCGGGGCGCTGACCGGCACCCAGGGCTCGGGCAGCGTCGTGCAATTGCTCACCCAGATGAGCGCGCAGATGAACCAGCTGGGCACCACCATTTCCGGCTCTCGCAGTGAGGTTGCCAGCCTCTTTGCCCAGGGCTCGGAACGTCTCGCGGCCATGCGCGAGCTCGTTTCAACGCCCGGTACGATCGAGCCGCGCACTGACGGTTTCCAAGCCGAGGCGGTGCAGCTTTCCGCCATCATCGCCGCCCTGCAGCAGACCGATGTGGCTGCCTCGGTCAAACGCGCTTCGGCTGATCTGGCCGCCGGTTTCATTGCGCCAATTGCCGATGGCCAGTCTGCCGACCTCGCCAATCGGCAGGATCGCGTCATGGAAACCGTCCGCGCCTCCGTCACCGCTCAGTCGGCAGCGCTCACTGCGGCGGCCGATGAAATCCTCGCTACCCCGGCGGTCGAGCCGCGCCGCTATGTGCCGCTCTCCTCGGCCGAAGCGGTTATCCGCTACTGGAGCGATTTCATCCCGTCCTGGGCAGGCGCCATTTCCATTGACCTCCTGCCGGTCGTGCTCGTCCTCGTGCTGATGATCGTCCATGACGCCATGCGCCGCGAAACTGAGACATTGGACGCTGACGACACTATCACTGCCGCCGAAATGCTGCGGGCGATGGCGCTCTACCGGCGCATGGAAACGGCAGGGATGGCTCCGGCCGAGCCGCTTCGACCGGCACCTGCCGAAAGCGCGCCCCAGCCGGAGGACCCGCTTCCTGCCGTTGCAACTAGCGAAGAAGCCATCGTCACCCCGATCGACAGCGCCCAGCGCAAGCGGGGCGAGGGGCAGCGCCCGGCATGAAGACAGAGGCCAATGCCCGCAGGGACAGCCAGACCTCCAGCGGGATTTTGGGGGCGCTGGCCGCCATCGAGGACGGCGCAATCCTGCGCTTTGCCTTCTTTGCCCTCCTCGCCGGCACGGCCAGCGTGCTCTATGTCGACTACACCGAGCTGACCGCCGATGAGGGGCTTGCCGTCCAATATGCGCCCCAGCCCATATTGCCACCGGCCCAGCCGACCGAGGGTGTCCGGGGCCGGCCCATGCCGACCATCACCACTGCACCCGATCTGCTCAACGCGCCGCTGACCATCACGCTGGCGCCGGGCGGAGAATTGCGCCTGACCGGCACGATCGATCCCGGGTCTGCATCACGATTTGCCGACGAGATTGCCGCTCGTGGCGAATATGTCCAGACTGTTGTTCTCGATTCGCCCGGAGGTTCTGTGATGGACGCGCTGGAGATCGGCGCCCTCATTCAAGACAAGGCACTCGCGACCAAAGTGGCCGCCGGGCACATGTGTGCCTCGTCCTGCCCCATCATCTTTGCCTCGGGTGCGGAGCGCCGCGCCAGTGCCGAGGCGGCAATCGGTGTTCATCAGGTCTATGCCGCCAGTCTTGGCAGCGATGCGGTTGATGCCCTGCGTATTGCCGGGGCAGCCATGTCGGACGCTCAGAAGATCACTGCGGAAATTACCCGCCATCTCAACCAGACCGGCGTCGATCCCGAGATGTGGCTCTATGCGCTCGAGACGCCGCCCGACCGGCTCTATTATTTTTCCGCCGCGGAAATGGAGCGTCTCAAACTCGTCACCGAATTCGAGGAAAGTTGAAAGTTAGGAGCGGGAACCGGGGTCTTAACCCACCCGTTTCGTTGGGAGTACAAAGTAAACTGCAGTGGAGGGGAGGCCACATCCATTATGTCCCATACACACACCTTGACCCGTCACCGGGATATTCAAAGCTGGGTTATAGGCCGCAAGGGTAGCCCGGCGATTGCGCTGGTGCCCGACAGGTTCGGCACACGCCGCGCCCAGCTGCTGCTGCGCTTTGCCAAAAGCCACGGGATGACAGTTGATGACGGCATGAGCCCATGCTCATGGACTGCCTGGCTGGCCGAGCTCGATCGCCAGCAGCTGGCGCTGCGCATCAATCCCGAAGGCGATTACGAACTGGTGTCGCGCTCGACACTGCACTAGCCCTCAGCTGGTGCCGAAGTCTTTTATGGTGCCGCTTTCGGCTGCGAGGGCCGAGGGCGGTATTTTTGCGACCACGACCCTGTTCCGCCCCTCGGACTTTGCTCTGTAGAGCGCCTGGTCCGCCCGGCGCATGAGTTCGGACAGGGTGTCGTCCGTATCCTGCATTGCGGCACCAAAGGACGCCGAGAGGTTGAGCCCCTTGAGCTCGGGGGCGACATTGACCGGAAAGGCGGTCCGGACCGCTTCGGCATAGAGCCGGCCGCAGGCAAGATTGGTCCCCGGCAGGAAAATGGCGAACTCCTCGCCGCCCGTGCGCCCAAGCACCGCTGTCTGTGGAGCCGCCTCGCGCAGGGTTTTTGCAAATGCCGCAATCACCATGTCGCCGGTGGCGTGACCATGGGTATCGTTGATCTGCTTGAAGTGGTCGAGATCGGCGACAATCATCATGGCCGGAACGCCCGAGCGCTGCGACAGGGCCATGGCCCGCTCACTATGGTCCTCAAAACCCCGCCGATTATGCAGGCCCGACAGCGCGTCGGTCTCCGAGCGGGCGGTGATTTCCGCCATCACATCCCGCACCATGATCAGCAGGACTGCAATGCCGGTGCTGATGTGGAGGATCGCGCCGACCGACTGGGAAATGGCGGCATAGGTCGAGCTAAGATAGCCCTGCGGCGCGCCGCCCGATCCGATCATCTGGGCCAGGAACGGCTTGGCAATGAAATGGATGATGACAGTGACGAGAATACCCATCAGCGCGACGTCGAGAATGCGCCTCGCCGGCAGCTTGACCATCATGCCAAGCGCGACGAGCAGGATCAGCGCATAAGGCAGCTGGTAGAGCATTGCGCGCAGGAACGAGTCCCGCGGCATTTCCATGCTGAACAGATTGATCAGCATGGACACTGCCACCAGCCCCGTCAGCACGCGCAACGGGGGCGAGAGGCGATAGTGCCGCGCCAGGCCGATGACGATAAAGGCGAGCGCGAACAGGAAGATCGAGAACAGCGCGAAGGCGACCGGCCGGGCGTCCGCCTGGAACGGGAGCACGAACTCCAGCACCGAGGTGACGACGCCGCATCCATAGCCAAACGCGATCCAGCGGGCGCCCAATGCCGATCGATAATAAGCCGCCAGAACGCCGAAAGCTGTCGCAAAGAGGCCGGCCACAAACAAATTGATGGCAAGCACGAAAGCCGCGGCGCTCATGGGAAGACTACTCAGAAATGGCGATGCGGCAATCTAGTCCCGGTGGCTGTAACGAACGGTAAACGCCCGTAGGCAAAGGCTTAATTCCTCGGGGAAACCCCAAGAGCCTCGGCAATCAGGGCAAAGGAACGCCTGCGCAGCTCGTAGGAATGGATGGTGGTGGTCAGCATCACCTCATCCGCGCCGGCCTCCTTGGCTTTGGCGGAAATGGTCTCGGCCATCTGTTCTGCCGAGCCGATCAGCCAGAGGGTCGACTGATGGGCGATGATCTGTTCCTGCTGCGGGGTCAGCTTGTGGGCCAGCGCTTCTCCGGGTGGGGTCAGGTGGCGCTGCTCGCCGGTGAGGAAACGCGCCCAGTTAACCGCCTGTGAGCTCGAAAGATATTTTGCCTCCTCCTCGGTCGGGGCCGCGATCACCGACAGACAGAGGATGGTCTTGGGTTCCGGAAAATCCTCGGAGGGCTCGAAGGCGGCGCGATAGGCGGCAAAGGCCGGAGCTGCCGGCGTGTGCGAAAAATGGGCGGCAAAGGCATAGCCAAAGCCGATCTGGCCAGCCGCCTGCGCGCTCGCACCGGATGATCCGAGCAGCCATTTCGGTGGCAGGCGCACACCACCCGGCGACACTGGCACGCGCGAATAGGGGTGATCGGGCGGAAAGCCGTCCTCGTCAAAGGCCATGAGCTCGGCCAGATAGTTTGAAAATTCCTCGCCCCCGCCACTGCGGAGCGCCCGCATGGCGTAGCCGTCGCCACCGGGTGCCCGCCCAAGGCCAAGGTCGATGCGGCCGGGGTGCAGCGCCTCGAGCGTGCGGTAGGCCTCGGCAATGCGCAGCGGGGCATGATTGAGCAGCATCACACCGCCCGAGCCGACGCGTATATTCTTCGTCGCCGCGGCGGCGCTGCCGATCAGGATTTCCGGGACCGAGGACGCAATGGAGGGCATGCCATGGTGCTCGGCGTACCAGAGCCGTTCATAGCCGAGCCTGTCCGCAGCCTGGGCCAGCAGGATGGTCTCGCCCATGGCCTCTGCGGTGGAGCTGCCTTGAGCGATTGGGGCGAGATCCTGCAGCGACAGGGCGAATGGAGCGGACATGACATAACCTTGGCTGAATATCGCTTATCGGTAGATCACGATGAAGGGGGGTAAGGTCAAGGGTCTGCACCGGATTTTTTGTCCTGAGCTGCCGTTCGGCTTAATCGCTCATTAGGGACAATTTTAATCAAACCTTGCCGACCTCGCCGCGCGCGCGCCCAATGCCGCTCTACTCCCGAACGAATTGCCGAGGTTTTGTGATGCGCACCGCATTGTCCCGAATGCTCATCTCCTGTCTCGGGCTGTTCCTCGCCTTGGTTGCGGTCGTGCCCGCCAGCGCCCAGGTTGCCTTCCTGCCGGAAGTGCGTGGCGGCGTCTTAGCCCGTGATGCGTTCCAGCCGGGCGGCAATCTCTTCGATGGCACCCGTATCCGCGATTTCAACGCCGAACTCCTGTTCAGCGTGCCCGATCTCAACGCCTGGACCGTCGCCGGAGAGCTGCGCCCCCATGTCGGCGCCACCTTCAATACCGAGGGCGGCGAAAACCTTTTCTATACCGGGCTCAGCTGGACCTTCAGGCCGCCGCTCCTGCCCATTTTTGCCGAAGTGGGCGGTGGTGCAGCGCTTCATAGCGCCAGCTTCAGCGACCAGCCCAGCCGCTTCGGCTGCGCCGTGCTGGCGCAGGGACAGGCTAGTGTCGGCGTCGAGTTCCTGCCCCGCACCGCGCTCATGGCCACGGTCCAGCACGCGACCGATTTTGGTCTCTGCAACACACCCAATGACGGCATGACCAGTGCCGGCCTGCGCCTTGGCATCCGGTTCTAGCGATAAACGTGACTGGCCGAGGACTTGACCCAAGGGAAGGGTTCGTCGCTAAATCGCCCCCTTCCGGGAGACGTCTATGACCAAACCCCTCGCAATCTTGCTTCTGGCTAGCCTCGCCTGCACGGCTCCGGCCGTGAGCCAGGAGTTTGGCATCTCCGAAGTGCGCGGTGGGGTCTTTGTCCATAGCGCAGACGAACCCGGCGATCTCTTCGGCGTCTTTTCCGTCGAGCGCATGCAGGACATCAATGTCGAGCTCCTGTTCGACGTGCCGGCGATGACGTCATGGCTGGCCTGGGGCGAGCTGCGGCCGCATCTGGGCGCCACATTCAATTTCGGTGGGCTCGAAAGCATGGTCTATGGCGGGGTCAGCTGGACACTGCCCTTCGCCGATACCCCGGTCTTTGTCGAAGCCAGCCTTGGTGGTGCCGTGCACAATGGCAATACGCTGGGTAATGCGGTCTATCCCGCCCGCAACCTCGGCTGTGGCCTCGTCTTCCGCGAGTCGGTCAGCCTCGGCGTCAAACTCAACGACAATGCCTCGATCATGGCGACGGCCGAGCATGCCTCAAACGCCAATCTTTGCGACCATGGCAATCGCGGCCTTACCAATATCGGCGTCCGCTTCGGCTACAGGTTCTAGCCCCGGATTTCTGGCGCCGCCCGAACCGACCCATCAAACAAAAAAGCCCGCGGTGACGCGGGCCTTTTCATGGAATGTGCCTGAGATCAGGCGGCCTTGCGCTCGACCATCATCTTCTTGATCTGGGCAATGGCCTTGGCGGGGTTGAGCCCCTTGGGGCAAACCTTGGCGCAGTTCATGATCGTGTGGCAGCGATAAAGCTTGAAGGGGTCTTCAAGATTGTCGAGGCGCTCATTGGTGGTTTCGTCGCGGCTGTCGATGAGCCAGCGATAGGCCTGCAGCAGGGCTGCGGGGCCGAGATATTTCTCGCCGTTCCACCAGTAGGATGGGCAAGAGGTCGAGCAGCAGGCGCACAGGATGCACTCATAGAGCCCGTCAAGCTTGGCGCGGTTCTCGACCGATTGCGTCCATTCCTTTTGCGGGGTGGGCGAAGTGGTCTTGAGCCAGGGCTCGATGGCGCGATGCTGGGCGTAGAAATTGGTGAGGTCGGGGACCAGGTCCTTGACCACCGGCATGTGCGGCAGTGGGTAGATCTTCACCGGGCCGGTCGAGTCATCCATGCCCTTGGTGCAGGCGAGGGTGTTGAGCCCGTTGATGTTCATCGAGCATGACCCGCAGATGCCTTCGCGGCAGGAGCGGCGCAGGGTCAGGGTCGGGTCGGTGTTGTTCTTGATGTAGAGCAGCGCATCGAGAACCATGGGCCCGCAATTGTCGAGATCGACGAAATAGGTGTCGATGCGCGGGTTTTCGTTCTTGTCCGGGTCATACCGATAGATGTGGTATTCGCGCAGGCGTGTTGCCCCGGCGGGCTTGGGCCAGGTCTTGCCCTTCTGTGGGCGGTCGGCCTTGCGCAGTGTCAGTTCGGCCATTTTATCCTCATGTTGCGCCGCTCAACCGGCGCGATAGGGGTCGATGGGTGGCAGCCTCAATAGTTGGGCTTGCACACCTGGTTCGATTTGGCGACGTAGGTATTATAGGCGTTGAAATCGGCTGCAGCGGGCGCGCCGCCCTTCATCGAAGAGATGACGACGCCCATGAAACGCTCGTCGATCAGCGTCATTGCGGCGTCGGCCTTGCAGGCGCAGAGCTCCTGGTTCTGGGAGATGCCCATGCAGACCTCGAAGAACTCCTGCTTCTGCGCAGAAGTCGGGGCGGCATAAGCAGCCGTGGCCAGAAGGCTGAAACCGGTAACGAGAGCAAATATCTGCGTTTTCATGACGCCTCCTCTTATCCGCGGGCAAGTTTGACGTTGCGGGGGCCGAAACTGGAGTTGAAGCTGCCGGTGTAGCCATTCTGGCCATCGGGCGACAACTGACCGAGAATGCGGCCGGACGCATTGGTCAGGGCAATGCCGCTGCCGGCATTCATCCAGCCGCGGGCTTCCTCGAAATCGCTCGAGCAGAACCCGTTCTGGTCGAGCTGCATGGCGCCGGCCGAACCCGCTAGCGGCGCCGTGCCGAAGGAGATCGTGCAGCGGCGAGCAAAGTCGTCTGTCAGCGTCCAGGTGCCGAACGGCGCACCGAAGCCGGCGCTTGAGGCGCCCGCCGAGCCGATGACAAAGCTGCCACCGGTGAGAACGCGCTGGCCGGTCTGCGGGTCGATGCGCGTCTGGGTCGTGACAGCGCCGGAATTGCCATAGACGGTCTCCTGGGAGACGCCGGGCTGGAATGCCGGACGCGGTGGGGCCGGGCGGTCGTCAAATCCGCCGTCGCCGGTGGTCTCACAGCCCGCCAGTGCTGCCACGGTCACTGCCAGCACGGCAAAGCGGGCGACTGGGCCGCGTCGGGAGAAAAGCCTGTTAAGATTGGCGCTTCGCATCAGTACACGCGTGCTTTGGGTGCGATCTTTTTCAGGTCGATGCCACCCTCGGCCTCCGGCGTCAGCGGATCGGTGATGACGGGGCGGTAGTCGAGGCGCACTTCGCCGGTCTCGACGTTGAGGTGGCTCAGCGTGTGCTTTCGCCAGTTGACGTCGTCGCGGTTGGGGAAGTCCTCATGCGCATGAGCGCCGCGGCTTTCCTGGCGGGCTTCGGCCGAAACCACCGTGGTCATGGCGCAGGCCATGAGGTTTTCGAGCTCGAGGGTTTCCACGAGGTCCGAGTTCCAGATCAGCGAGCGGTCGGTGACCTGAACGTCATGCAGACGCGAATAGATCTCGGTCATGCGGGCAACGCCCTGCTTGAGCGAGGCATCGGTGCGGAACACCGCCGCGTCGGCCTGCATGGTGCGCTGCATCTCGTCGCGCAGCTTTGCCGTGGGCTGAGAGCCGTTGGCATTGCGCAGGCGATCGAAGCGGGCAAGAATCTTGTCGTCCTCGGCCTTGTTGATGCCGGGCACCGGAGCGTTCTTGTCGAGCACCTTGCCGGCCCGCAGCGCAGCGGCGCGGCCGAACACAACAAGGTCGGTCAGCGAGTTCGAGCCCAGGCGATTGGCGCCATGCACCGAGGCGCAGGCGGCTTCGCCCACGGCCATCAGGCCCGGCACGATGCGGGTCGGATCGTCGGCGGTCGGGTTGAGGACTTCGCCGTGATAGTTCGCGGGAATGCCGCCCATATTGTAGTGCACGGTCGGCAGCACCGGGATCGGTTCCCGGGTGAGATCCACACCGGCAAAGATCTTGGCCGATTCCGTGATGCCCGGCAGACGCTCGTGCAGCACCTTTGGATCAAGATGATCGAGGTGGAGATAGATGTGGTCCTTGTTGGGACCAACACCGCGACCTTCACGGATCTCGAGCGTCATGCAGCGCGAGACGACGTCACGCGAGGCGAGATCCTTGGCGTTGGGCGCATAGCGCTCCATGAAGCGCTCACCTTCCGAATTGGTGAGATAGCCGCCTTCGCCCCGGGCGCCCTCGGTGATGAGCACGCCGGCGCCATAGATGCCTGTCGGGTGGAACTGCACGAATTCCATGTCCTGCAGCGGCAGGCCGGCGCGGGCTACCATGCCATTGCCGTCGCCGGTGCAGGTATGGGCCGAGGTCGCCGAGAAATAGGAACGGCCATAGCCGCCGGTCGCCAGCACCACCATTTTCGCGCGAAAACGGTGCAGCGTGCCGTCGTCGAGCTTCCAGGCGATGACGCCCTGGCATTCGCCGTTCTCGCCCATGATCAGGTCGAGCGCGAAATACTCGATAAAGAACTGCGCGTCGTTCTTGACCGACTGGCCATAGAGCGTGTGCAGGATGGCGTGGCCGGTGCGGTCAGCGGCGGCGCAGGTGCGCTGCACCGGCGGGCCGTCGCCGAATTCGGTCATGTGGCCGCCGAACGGGCGTTGGTAGATCTTGCCTTCCTGCGTACGGCTGAATGGCACGCCGTAGTGCTCGAGCTCGTAGATTGCGGCAGGCGCTTCGCGCGCCAGATATTCCATGGCGTCGTTGTCGCCGAGCCAGTCCGACCCTTTGACGGTGTCGTACATGTGCCACTGCCAGCTGTCAGGGCCCATGTTCTGCAGCG
>JADGMW010000132.1_pt1 | contig 54843 bp, 49 predicted proteins | sample 8641801 | NCBI WGS metagenome assembly JADGMW01 (sample SAMN16272018, study PRJNA661076) | feces metagenome | isolation source: fecal sample from diarrhoea affected cattle A | host: Bos taurus | place: South Africa: Lokaleng Village, Mahikeng | collected 2019-09
AGCGGATTGATCTTTTCCTTCTTGTAGAGCTCCATCATCGCCTGCTGCTGGGCAGGGCGATCGTCCTTGAGGCGCTCCTGGATCGCCTTCATTTCCGGCTGTACGCGGCGCATGGCGGCCATGGACGCGTAGGAACGGTTGGCGAGCGGGAAGAAGATGGCCTTGACGATAACGGTCACGGCAAGGATCGCGAGGCCGAAATTGCCCAGGATGCCGTAGAGCGTCACCAGCAGCCAGTGCATCGGCTTGGTCAGGAAGTGGAACCAGCCCCAGTCGATCAACAGCTCGAGGCGGTCGATGCCATGGTCGCGCTCATAGGAGGCGATGACCTGTTCTTCCTTGGCGCCGGCAAAGACGAAGCTTTCGCTGCTGGCGCTGCCGCCGGCGGGCACGACGATTGGCTGGGTCTCGACATAGTTCGACTGGTAGATCGGCGTCTGGCCCTGAAGCGTGTGGGCAAAGCGCGCATTGATCTGGGTACCCGGCTTGGGCAGCACGGCGGTTGCCCAGTACTTGTCGGTGATGCCGAGCCAGCCGGTGGTCGAGGAGAAGTCGACCTGACGATCGTTCTGGATGTCATGATACTTGCGCGCGACCCAATTGTTGGAGCCGAGCACCCCGATCAGGCCTTCATGCTGGATGAAGAAGTTCTGCACCGGAGGCGTGCCCTGGCGCACGACGCGTGCATAGGGGAACAGCGCAACATCGCCCGTACCGGTGTTTTCAACGGTCTGGGTGGTGGTGAAGAGATAGAAATCGTCGACGGCAATTGTGCGCGTGAAGATCAGGCCCTGGCCATTGTCATAGCGCAGGGTGACCGGGGTTGCCGAGGTGAGGGTGGTGTTGTCGCCAACCACGGACCAGAGGGTCTGGCCGTCGGGCAGGGCAACAGTGGAGCCGGCTGCTGGCGCCCAACCCTGCTCGATGTAATAGCCACCCGGCGCGCCGGCAGGCGAGAGCAGGGTGATGATCGGGGAATCGGGGGCAGTGGTCTCGCGATACTGCTTGAGTTCGAGATCGTCGATCCGCGCGCCGACCAGATTGATCGAGCCATCGAGGTCGGGGGTATTGATCTCGACGCGCGCGGATGCGGCGATGGCGCTGGCGCGGTCGGCAAACGCAACCGCACCGCCGCTGACGGGCGCGGCGCCTGCTGCGGCTGTGGTGCCGTCCTGCGGCACGGCCAGATTGCCCTGGGCTTCGGCCTGCTGTGCGGCGGCGATTTCAGCCTGCTGCTGCGCGCGCTCGAGCTGCGGCCCGGCGATGAAGAACTGCCAGCCGAACAGCACGAGCATGCTCAGCACGACGGCTAGGATGACATTGCGATTGTCAGAATTCATGGTCTGAGGTTCCGTTGGCCACGGCCGGTATGGGAGCGGTTATTCCCCGCCTTCTCGTCATGCACGCGGATAATCAGGCCGCCCAGATCGGCGACCATCTTGGCGAAAGGCTGGCTCAGCGCCTCACGCCGAGCCACGAGCACATAATCATTGCCGGGCACAAAGTCACCGGCGCAGGCTGCCGCAGCCGCGCGCAGGCGGCGCTTCATGCGGTTTCGCTCGGGGGAGTTGCCGACTTTCTTGGTGACGGTGAAGCCTACGCCTGCGTCGTCATCCTGGGCCGGAATTGCCTGCAGTCCAAATGCAGACCGCCCGGCGCGATTGCCCCGGGCAGCCTTCAGAAATTGCGAGCGCCGCTTCAGGCGGCGCAATTTCACAGATTGGATCGGGAGTTCGGCCGTCATCCGGCCAAAATCCTTAAGCCGAGAGCTTCTTGCGGCCGTCGCGACGACGACGGTTGAGAATCGCACGGCCGTCCTTGGTGGCCATACGGGCGCGGAAACCGTGACGGCGAGCGCGGACGAGCTTGCTGGGCTGATAAGTACGCTTCATGACTTCAGACCGCGCAGAGCACGGTTCCTCTTCTTGGGCACTGCGGGACGCAGAAAAATTCGTTTGGTCAACGGGCGCAGGCCACGTCGACTTCGGTCGAGGGGTCTATAGGGAAAAGCCGGCATCAAGTCAACGCGGCAGCGGGGGGAAAGGGCAAGGTTTCCGCCCTGTTGTCAATCAATCGATATGCCACCATAACGATTACCTTCTTCAGTGCCTGCGGCGGATTTGCCTCGTGTCCCAATCTCCTGACCTGTGCATTGTGGGTGCCGGTGCCCTTGGCATCGCTCTTGCCCTCCATGCTCGCCGTCTCGGAGCCAGTGTTGTGCTGGCCGGCCGGGAAGGGGGCGAGCAGGGGGATCAAGACCAGTCTGCGCTAAGGCTTGCGGCTCTTTCCGCCAGTGCAGCCATGGCCGAAACCCTCCTCCGATCCGCCTCGATGGGGCTGCCGGAGCCCCGCAAGCCGGCGCTCAAGGCTGTCGCCGAGCGGGTCGAAGCCGTCGTTGGCCATCAGGGGATCGAGCACGATGACGTCATACTGACCGCGAAGGGAATAGAGGTCCTTCGCGGTGATGTCCAATTTGCCGGTCCACGCGCCCTTCAGATCGGTGACACGCTTATAAAGCCAGGTGCGACAATTCTCGCCTGCGGCTCGACGGCCATCGTGCCCGAGCTTGAGGGCATTGATCGCGTCCCCGCCTTCACGCTCGATTCCATTCTCGACAATACCCGTAAGCTGACCCATCTGGTGGTCATCGGCGGCGGCGAGGCGGCTGTCGAAATGGCCCAGCTCCAGCGTCGTCTTGGTGCCGAAGTCACTCTGGTGACGCAGGGCGAAGCTTTGCCCGGCTTTGATCGGGAGGGGGTCAATATCCTGTTGCGCAGCCTCGAGGGCGAAGGCGTGCGTATTCTGGCCGGCAGCCGCGTCGCAAAGATCGTGCCGCGCGCCCAGGGCACGGGCGTGCTCGTTGAAACTGCTGAAGGTGAGACCGAGGCACTCGACGTCTCCCATATTCTCTTGGCCGAGGGTCGTGCGGTCGACTGGCGGGCGCTGGATCTCGCCAAGGCGCGGCTCCGTCCGCGCAAGGGAGAAGACACGGGACTGGTTCATGGTCCTCTGGGCCAGACCTCAAATCCCGCCGTGCGCCTTGTTGGTCCCGCCGCTGGTATGGAGCAATTCCCCGCAGCCCTCGCGCATGGCCGGGCCGTGGTGGAAGCTCTGGTTCACGGTGGATCAGGGACGACGCCGATCGTGCCGCGCATTGTCGGTACGGAACCGGCGTTGGCCCAGTTGGGAGCCATGGCCGCGGGGTCGAACAAAAAGACCATCGGCCGTCAGCTGCTGCGGGCCAATCTGGGTGAGAATGCCCTGATGGCGGCGCGGGGGCAGCGCCGGGGCCTTGTCAAACTCGCTATCGAAAAGAATGAGCAGATCGTGGGCGCAGTCATCGTGGCGCCCGATGCCGGTGAGCTTGCCGGGCTCGTGGGGCTCGCCATGCACAGGCGTATTGGCCTCAGGGGGCTTGCAGCCATGCCCGTGCCGCGTCCGAGCCTTGCTGCCGCGCTGCAGGAGCTGGCCGATGAGGCGCTCCCACCGCGCCCCCCTTCCCCCTCCCTGAAGCTCCGGCGAGCCGTTCGGTCTCTCATTACGCGCTAGGCGTGGCGGAGGGGTGACCGGCAGAGGCGCTTGGCTTAATATCGAATCACGATGTCCGACGAATCCCGTGCCAGTACCGTTCGTCTTTCCAGCCTGTCCAACAAGCTGATAGCCGCGATCATTGCTGTCATCTTTCTCGTCGAGATCGTGATCTACCTCCCATCCCTCGCCATGTTCCGCGCTACCTGGCTCGATGATCGGCTGCGTGTGGGTGTCGTGGCCGCACGTGTGCTGGACGCCGTGCCCGACGTAATGGCCCTGCCGCGCAGCCTGACCGACCGCCTGCTGACCTCCGCCGGGGCGGACGCCATCGTCTATCGCCGTGCCGGCCAGAGCCAGCTCATCGAGCTGGCCGAGCCGGTGTCGCCCGAAGTCGTCGTGACCGCCGACATGCGCCAGCGCGATATCGGCAGCCTGATGGTCGGCGCCATCGACACGCTGCTGGCCGGGCCCGGGCGAACGCTTCGAATCATCGGGGAGGGGGACATTGACGAAAGTCTCGTCGAGATTCTTATGCCCGAGACGCAGCTGCGGCGGGACATGATCGACTATTCGCGCAATATCCTTCTGGTCTCGCTCGGCATCGCCGCCGTGACGGCCTTTGCGCTCTATATGCTGGTCAGCCAGCTCTTCATTTTACCGATCCAGCGACTGACGCGAAACATATTGAGTTTCCGGCAGGCCCCCGAGAATGCCTCGCTCATCCTCAGCGCCACGACGCGGCGGGACGAGATCGGCGTGCTTGAACGCGAGCTCTCGGCCATGGAAGGGGAATTGTTCTCCATGCTGCGCCAGCAGCGCCATCTGGCTGACCTCGGCCTCGCCGTCGCCAAGATCAATCACGATCTGCGCAATACGCTCACTTCGGCGCAATTGCTTTCCGATCAGGTGGCGACGCTCGATGATCCCAAAGTGCAGCGCCTCGCTCCGCGGCTCGTCACCACGCTCGACAAGGCCATCGGCTTTGCCCAGTCAGTGCTCGACTATGGGCGCGAAGCGGCAAGCGTGCCGGTGCTGGCACCCGTCGCCCTGCGTGGCCTCGTCGAGGACGCAGCTTTTGAGGCCCGGGTCGCCGGACACCCCGATATCAGATTCGACAATGCCATTGCCGAGGATGTCGTTGTTCTCATCGATGCGGGGCAGATGGGGCGGGTCTTCGTCAATCTGCTCAAGAACGCCCGCGAGGCGCTGGAAGCCGCGCCGCAGCGTGCGGGCGCGCAGATAGTCGTCACTTCGCATCTGGTCGGCGCTGACGTTAACGTGTGGGTCACAGATAACGGCCCGGGGCTGCCGCCACGCGCCCGCGACAATCTTTTTGTCGCCTTCGAAGGATCGGCCCGCGCCGGCGGAACTGGCCTAGGCCTTGCGATTGCACGCGAATTGACCGAGGCCAACGGCGGCCAGCTGCGCCATGTCGACCCTGAAGAGGGCGGAACCCGCTTCGAATTGGTCTTGCCTGTGGATATTCACAGCCAATGAGACATTGACGGCAAAAAGCTGTCGCTGCCGCTTGCAATGCGGAAAACACCAATGTAATGGGTTGCCTCGTTGGACGGAGAGATTGATCTCCCCCAGCAAACGCCGCGAAAAAGCGGCATGCGCGCCCGTAGCTCAGCTGGATAGAGCACCAGACTACGAATCTGGGGGTCGGACGTTCGAATCGTTCCGGGCGCGCCATTTCTACCTTTCAGTGTAGAAATTCAATTTTTCCCAACATAATCAATGATCGCTTTGCCCGCAGGGCATCCTTGCCGCAGGAAACCTCACCCTGACGTGTTGGGCTGGCCTCATCGCGCGCCATGAGCGTTGGGTGATCGTCACAGCATGATGATCTGTGCCCCAGCAGGGGCACACAGCGGCTGTTGGGGGCCTCGGCGGTGTCGTGGGTCCGGCGGCGCCCAGGCCTCGCGGTGGCCCTTCTGAGGCGTTGTACGCCGGCCATACATTCGGATGCTTGTGCCCAAATGAAAACGCCCGATCCGGGGATCGGGCGTTATCTAGAGGTGGCGCCAAGTGCCGGGCTACTAGCCGATGCGGTGGCGGTCGCTTCCGAAGAGGTGGGCGGCGGCCGGATCGAAGGCCAGGGAGATGGGGGCGCCGGCGGAGTGGCCCGACTGACCGGGCAGGACGGCGGTGATTTCCTCACCTTCAGCCAGTTTCACGCGTACGACCGTTTCGTTACCGAGTTGCTCGATGAGCTGAACGATGCCCTTGAGCGGACCATTTGCGTCCGACACGAGAGCATGCGGGCGCACGCCGAGGGTAACCGCATCGCCAGCAGCGACCGACGCGATGCCTTCAGTGGCGACTTCAACCTTTGTGGTGCCAAGTGCGACCGTGACGAGGCCGTTGCCGACCTCTTCGATCTTGCCCGGAACAAGGTTCATGTTTGGAGCGCCAATAAAGCCGGCGACAAAGAGATTGGCGGGCTTGTTATAAAGCTCGAGCGGGGAGCCGACCTGCTGGACGACGCCGGCATCGAGCACCACGATCTTGTCGGCCAGCGTCATGGCCTCCACCTGATCATGGGTCACATAGATCATGGTAGCGTCGAGATCCTTGTGCAGGCGCGCCAGTTCCATCCGCATGTCCCCGCGAAGGGCTGCGTCAAGGTTCGACAGGGGTTCGTCGAAGAGGAAGACGTCAGGCTGGCGCACGATGGCGCGGCCGATGGCGACGCGCTGGCGCTGGCCGCCGGAGAGCTGGGCAGGCTTGCGATCGAGCAGGTGCTCCATCTGCAGGATGCGGGCCGCTTCGCGGATCTTGGCGTCGCGCACATCCTTGGCCGTGCCAGCCATTTTGAGCCCAAAACCGACATTGTCGAAAACGCTCATATGGGGATAGAGCGCGTAGGACTGGAACACCATGGCGACGCCACGGTCTCGCGGCTCGACGTCGTTGACGACGCGGTCGCCTATGGCGATCGTACCCTCGGTGATGTCCTCAAGCCCGGCAATCATGCGCAGCAAGGTGGACTTTCCGCAGCCTGATGGCCCGACGAAGACGACAAACTCACCATGGGCGATGTCGAGGTCGACGCCTTTGATGACAGGCACTGGGCCGTAATTCTTGCGGACGGAGCGGATGGTCAGGCCAGCCATGGAAGAAACTCCTTTAGCCCTTCACCGCGCCCTGCATCAGGGCGGCGACGAACTGGCGTTGGAACATGAGGAAAATGATGATGGTCGGCGTGAGGATGAGCAGCGCGCCGGCGCAGAGCAGCGGAATGTCGGTTCCCCACTGGCCCTGGAAGGCACCAAGGGCACCCGCCATGGTGCGCTGCATCGGGTCCTGAACCAAGACCACGGGCAGCAGGAACTGGTTCCAGGTCCAGAGGAAGAGCAGGATGGTCAGCGACATGATGGCCGGACGGGCCAGGGGCACCTGCACATACCAGAATTCCCGCCAGCGGGTGGCGCCGTCGAGCTGGGCCGCTTCGGTGAGGTCGTGCGGCACGTTGAGGAAGTGCGCGCGCATCCAGTAGACGCCAAAGGGCATGTAGAGGCCGATCAGCGGCAGGATGATTGCAAAGCGGGTGTTGAGGAGGCCCATAGCCCGCACTTCGTAGTAAAGCGGCGTGATCACCGCCTCGAAGGGCAGTGTCAGGCCGAAGACGAAGATGAGGTAGAGCCACTTGTATTTATTGGTGGTGAGCTTGGCCAGGCCATAGCCGGCCATGGTGGCCAGAAGCACCGAGATCGGTACGACGCCGAGAACGATCAGCCCGCTCGAGATGAGCAGCTGGTCCATTTTAGCGACTTCGAAGGCACGGACGAAATTGTCCCATTGCGGATCGGCCGGCCATTGCAGGCCATTTGGATAGGTGCCCTGCGGCGCCAGCGCGGCCGACAGCATGGAGAGGAAGGGCAGCAGGGTCAGGATCATCAGGATGATGATGAGACCCCGCGCGACGAGGGTGTTTGGACGCGGCAAGGTCATTTCTTTTCCCGAGCGAACCACTGGACCGGTGCGATGGAGACCAGCACGAGGACCATCAGGACGATGGCGAGCGCCGAGGCGAGGCCAACCTGACGATGGGCAAAGGCGAGGCGATAGATCTCGAGCCCCGGAACCATAGTAGTTATGCCCGGACCGCCCTGGGTGGCGATGTAGACGATGTCAAAGCTCGCCAGCGCGGAGATAACGGTGAGGGTCACGCAGACGGCGATTTCCTGCCGGAGGCCGGGCAGGGTGATGTAGCGGAATTCGTGCCAGGGGCGCGCGCCATCGAGACGGGCGGCTTCATAGAGGCTCGGGTCGATCTTGGTGATGCCGGTGACAAGCAGCATGGTGCAGAGGCCGAGCAAGACCCATGCACCGATGATGCCGACAGCGGGCAGGGCCCAGACGAAGTCACCCAGCCAGCCGCGCGCCCAGTCGGAGAGGCCGACGGCACGCAGGCCCTGATTGACGACACCGGTATTGGCGAACATCCAGCTCCAGGCGATGCCGGCGGCAACCAGCGGAATAACCTGGGGCAGGAACAGAATGGTGCGGGTCGCTGTGCCGAACGGTCCGGCCATGTGCCCGCGGATGACCGACGCTACCGCCAGTCCCAGCACGACCGGAATGATGGTGAAATAGCCCACGAGCTGGAAGGCATTGCCGATGATCTGCAGCAGCTTGGGGTCGGTCAGGACTGTGATGTAGTTGGTGAGGCCGTGGAAACGCGCCTCGCCGATCCCGTCCCAGCGCAGGAACGAGTAGTAAAAGCTCATGGCCAGCGGCACGAGCACAAAGGCCGCGTAGAAGGCGAAGGCGGGGGCAACAAAGAGCCAGGCCGCCCTTCTGGACTTGCGGCTCCCCCGGGACTGGGGGAGCCGCTGTTCTTGCCGCTGCGCGGCAGGTGTCGAGGACATGTGTCTAGTTCACCTTCACTCTGTTCGTGTCGCGCAGCAGATCCCGATCAGCGGGACAGCTGGGTCTCGTATTCGCGCTGAACGGCGTCGAGCAGGCCCTGGGCATTCTGCTGGCCGCCAACCATCTTCTGCAGCTCCGGGGTCCAGCCAGCGGCGAAGATAGCGCCGGTGGCGTTGGCGATGAAATCCATCGCGCCGTTGTCCTGAGCAAGGGTCGCGCCAGCGGCGAGCGAGGCCTCGGTCACCGAACCGGGTTCAACCGCCGGGATGGCCAGATCGGCCGGGCCGCCCGGGTTGGAGCCGCCAACGGCAACGTTGATCTTTCGGGCTTCTTCATTGGTGGCAACCCAATCAAGGAAGAAGGCAGCGCAATCAGCATTATTGGCATTGGCGCCGATGCCGAAGGTCAGCGGTGCGGACATGGAGCCATGGCGACCGCCTTCTTCGAGCGGCGGCATGATGAAGAAGCCGTACTTGCCGGCAGCATTGCTGTCAAAATTGCCGGACTCCCAGTCACCGTTGAACATGAAGAGGCCTTCGCCCCCCATGAAACGGCTCATCATCTGGAAATACTCGATGGCGTTGGCATCGGAGGGGAAGAAGCCGGACTTGATCCAACCTTCGAGGTGCTCGGCAGCCTTGAGGTTGTCAGCGGTGTTGATGGTGGCGCCGTCCTTCTGGAAGATCCAGTCATTGATCGGCTCGGGCGCACCATAGGAACCCATCAGGTTCTGCAATGGGAAGGCGAGGCCGCCCGTGCCCTTGTTGAACTGCATGATCGGGGTGATGCCGGCTTCCTTGGCCTTGGCCATCAGCGCGTCGAGTTCGCCAAGGGTCTTGGGCGCTTCGGTCATGCCGATCTGGGCCGCCAGTTCCCTGTTATAGAAAACGCCGGTCATCGAGTAGTTGAGGCCCATGGCGTAGAGCGAACCGGTGCCGCGCGGACGGCCGCCGTCTTCAACGCGCAGCTGCACCAGCTGGCCAGCGGGGAACTTGTCCCAGCCGAATTCGTCGAAATAGCCGTCGAGATTCTTGAGCAGATTGTTGGCGACGAGGTCGGTCAGCGAGGGCAGCCGGATCAGGTCCGGCGCATTCGGCTCGGACAAGATGCGCGGCGAGTTCTCCATCATATTGGCGAACTGGTCTTCCTTGATGTCAAAGGTGACATTGGGGAACTGTTTGGTGAATTCTTCGGCTAGGCGCGTGGGCAGCGGGAAGCCGGTTTCAAAATATGAATTGAGTACGACCGGGTCTGGGCCGCAGCTCGGTACGGCCAACGCGGTGCCGGCAGTCGCAGCAACCGACAAGGTCAGTGCGGCAATGCGCAGGGCGTGGCGGGACTGTTTTCTCACGGTTACCTCCTCCAAGGGGTAGATGCAGTGGATATTTCCGTCTGCTAAATGGATTTAGCGCACGAGCAATCGACGCTGTCAATATGGCCGAATGCGCGCAACGGATGACTTAGACGATCGAGCGCAGGGCCGAGATAATCTCGGTCGCACGCTGATCATCCGGCCCCATCATCCAATTGGTGACAAAGCCGAATCCGATCTGGCGGGTGGGGTCGGCAAAGCCGACCTGTCCACCAGCGCCATCATGGCCGAAACAGGCGTCGCCAAGATAGCGCCGCGCTTCGGAATCAAGCTGGAAGCCATAGCCCCAGCGGGAGTAAGGCGGGTCACCGCCGAAAACGGGCTTCCCTTGGCTCTGGGCGCGGGTTGCATTGGCAATGGTGGCGTTATTGAGAAGGCGCACGCCGCGCGTGGGCGCGACAACGGCGGACCACATGGTGGCCATCGCCTCTGCCGAGGCGATGCCGCCCGCGCCGGGGATTTCTGCTGTGCGAATACGCGCGGCGTTGAAACCGCCGGTTTCGCTGACGAGATCTACAGGCAGCGCATGGCCCAGCGTCATGGCCTTATAGGGCCAGTTCGGCGCGGGCTTCTTGGCCTCTTCTGCCCAGAGGTCCTGCAGCGGCTGGCTGACGCGGATATGCGCCGGGCGTTCTGCGTGTTCGTCCGGCAGTCCGATCCACGCATCGACGCCGAGGGGCGCGGCGATCAGCTCGCGAAAATAGGTCCCGACAGACTTGCCGGTGACCCTGCGGACTATTTCGCCGGCAACCCAGCCGTGGGTCAGGGCGTGATATTGATAGCCTGTACCGAGCGTCCAAAGCGGCTCCTGCGCGGCGAGAACGGAGACCACGCGATCCCAGTCGACGATGTCGTCTTCGCTGAGATCGGCACGCGGTGCGGAGAGCCCAGCCTGATGCGACAGCGCCTCGCCGACAGTGACGTTTTCTTTGCCGGCGGCGGCAAATGCAGGCCAGTACTGCGCGACAGGTGCCTGGTAATCGAGGCGACCTTCTTCAACCAGCCGGGCGGCGAGGATCGAAACCAGCCCCTTGGTGCAGGAGAAGATCGTGGTCGGTGTGTCCTTTTCCCAAAGACGGCCGTCACGCGCGTCAGCCACGCCCCCCCAGAGGTCAGCCACGGTCTCGCCGCCCCGAACGATATGGAGGCTCGCGCCCATCTGCGGGCGATCGGCGAAGGCGTTTTTGAAGGCTTCAGCAATTGGCTCGAAACCGGGCTGAACGTGACCCTGGATTTCAATGGACATTGTTATCCCTCCACCGCGAGGTAGCCATCGGGTCGGACATGTACCGGGATCGGATCGCTGACCCCGCCCATGAACTCCTCGTCTTCGGTGACATTATTGAACGCCAACAGGAATGGCTTGCCGTCGCGGTCCTTGGCGATGCGGCCGGCGTAGAGCCGCTCATCGACCAGAAGACGCGCGTTGGAGAAGTCCACCGCGCCGGGCATCGCGCCGACGGGCAGGCTCCACACACCGCCCTTTTCACCCATGCGTGGCCCACAGAGTTTCGGCGTATCGCAGCAGAAAATAAGGTGGTTCTGGCCGTTGATCTCGATGACCTGAAAGACTTCGAGATGGGCAAAGCCCGAGCCGGTGGCGCTCAGTGCAGGCTGGACGGTCCACGTGTCGAGATCGGGCGATGTGACATAGGCCATGACGCCGCGATCAGGCTCCGTGCCCGTCTTGGCGCGAGCGGTGATCAGCATGTGCCATGTGTGGTCGGCCGGATTGTGGAAAACCCAGGGATCGCGCCAGGCCTCTTCGGGCCAGCTCGAGGTGCCGAGCGTTTCATAAAGCGCTGGGTCGGCGACGCAGATCGGGCCGGGCTGCTTGGTCCAGGTGAACAGATCGGGGGAGGTGGCAACGCCGATGGTTTCGATATTGGCTGCGCTGTCGGGCGAGGGGAAGCGCGAGCCAGTGTAAAACATGCGCCAGAGGCCATTGTCGTCGCGGATGATGGACCCGGTCCAGGTGGCGCTGCCGTCGAAACTGCCGGGCGCGCCAGCGTCAAACGCCAGGCCGTGGTCCGCCCAATTGGTCAGGTCGGTTGAGGTTGCATGACCGATACGTGCATTGCGGTGACGCAGATCGGGATTGCCCAGCGACTTGGGGGCATGGAGATAGAAGAGGTGGAAGAGGTCGCCGTCATCGGCGAGCCAAAAATCCCAAACCCAATGATCCGGACGGTTGAAAGCCATTTCCACCCCCTGCTAAAACCATTTAGCAAATGCTACGATGCTCGACCATTGTCAAGCCGCACGGGCGTGGTTATCCCAGATGCGGAAGTCTGGCAGGCCAGACAGAGGAGCGAAGCCGTTTGCCTAAGAAGCGTGTCACATTGGCCGATGTTGCCCGGCTCGCCGGCCTGTCCACGACAGCAGCGTCGATGATCCTGACCGGCAAGACCGACACAAGGCTTTCCGCCGAGGCACATGAAAAGGTGCATGCCGCAGCGGCGAGCCTCGGTTATCGGCCCAATGTCGCGGCCCGGGCGCTCCGTACCGACAAGACGCGTTCGATTGCCTTCATCTCGGATTATGTCGCGACCACGCGCTTCGCGAGTGGCCTCATTCGCGGTGCGCTGGCTGCTGCCGAAGAAGCGAAATATGTGATGCTGGTGCTCGAAACCGGAGGGGACCCGGCACGCGAGATCAAGGCGGTGCAGGCAGCGCTCGACCGCCAGGTGGACGGGTTGATCTTCGCCGCGATGCGGGCGCGCGAAGTGTTCGTGCCCGATGTGGTGCTAAATGCGCCGGTGGTGATGCTGAACGGGACCAGTGCCCGTTTCCCGCTCTCGGTGCTTCCGGATGAATACCGGGGCGGACGCGACGCGGTGCGGCTGTTGCTCGAAGCGGGCATCGACCGCGATATCGTGCTTCTGGGGCACAATGCCGAGGCGGAAGAGGGCATGTTCCGCTCGGAGATGATCACGCGGCGACTGGCCGGCATAAGGGACGCGATGAGTGACGCGGGTCTTCGGTTCACGGAAGAACTCAGCTGCTGGGACTGGGAGCCGAACCACGGCTACACGCTGTCGACGGAGCTTCTGTCGCGAAGGCGGCCACAAGCCATTCTCTGCCTCAATGACCGACTGGCCTTTGGCGCCTATCAGGCGCTGGCGGAAGCCGGGCTGAGCGTGCCCGGCGATGTCTCGATCGTCTCTTTCGACAACGACGAGATAGCGTCCTATCTGCGGCCCGGACTGACCACTATCGCGCTGCCGCATGAGGAAATGGGTCGGGCAGCAGTCGAGCTTTTGTTGCAGCCCAACCCCCAAAGCGGTGCCATGCTGGCCATGCCTGTCATCGAGCGCGGCTCGATCCGGAACGCCTCGTAAGCGCCGACAGGGGGACCATTTCCAAGCGTCAGGCGTCGAAGGGAAATACGTTCGGGCGCAGGCGCTTGTAGGGCAGGGTGGTGATCTTGCTGGTGCATGGGCCTGGGGTCGAAACCGTGTACGACCCGCGCATGATCTTGTCATAGGCCCGGCGATGCTGGACGGCGGCCTTGATGCCGAAGGCCTTCAGCGTCTCGGGGATAATGCCCTGAGAACGCAATTGTCCCAGATCTGCGGGCGCCATGCGGTCCGAACTCAGCAGGATGGTCACGCCGGCGACCTCGATGACTGCCGATGGACCCATGTCGATATTGACGCCGCGCGACGCCACGATGTGGCTGTTCCGATCCTCAAGCACATATTTGCCGTCGCTTCTGCGCAGAAAAATGCCTTCAACTTCGAGGGGGCCGGCGCCAAGCGCGCTGCCCTTGCCGCCGATGGTGAGTTTCACCTTTTCGCCGGGCTGAGCGGTGGCAAGGCCGGCAACTGCCTCCGCATCGGCAATCGCAACGGCTGCATTTGTGATGCCATGGCGAAGGAAGGCACGCAGAACGGCCGTGTCGTCGCCCGGCGCCCCGCCGCCGATATTGTCTGACGGCTCCACAATCAGATAGGGGCCGCCGGTGTCGCTCTTGGACTTGATCTCCAGCACCGCTTCATCAAGGTCCCATTCGGGCGGCTGCCCCAGTTCCCGTAGGTCAATGGCGAGTCTTTCGAGCCGGTCGAGGGCATCCATTGCATCTTCGGTGGAGCCGGTCGTTGCAACGGAAAAGGCGACGCCGGCTGACGGCACGTCGGAAAAAGAGTAGCCGCCGATGACATTGGCGACCCATATGCCATTGCCTTCCCCCTCGATCTGGCGGGCGAGCGCTTCCAGATCCTTCATGGGGCGGTCAGCTGTGCCCGTGCCGGGTGGTGCCCACATGACGGGAGCGTTGCGCGTATACATGCGTGGCAGCACGCCTTCGGCAAGGCTGCGGGCGAGCAGCCGGGCCGACAGCACGGCCATGTCCCGGCTGTCGGTATGCGGATTCTCCCGATAAGCCACGAGGCAATTTGCGCCTTCCGACATCAGCTCGGTGAAATTGGCATGGAGATCGAATACGCCGAAGATCGGCAGGTTCTCTGCACCCGGAACGGCGCGGATCATTCGCAGCAGGTCGCCTTCCACGTCCACGCTTTGGGTGGTGACATGAGCGCCATGCAAGGACAGCCAGATGCCATCAAGCGGACCACTGGCGAGGCTCTGGCGCAGCGCCGTCAACAGCTCATTGGTGAATTGGACAAACACCGCGTGATCCACCGGTCCCGCGGGCGCAGCGTGGTAATCATTGACCGGAATGACGGTCCATTCCTCCTCGTCAGCGACCTCCAGAAACCCGTCAATGGTCGAGGCGTCGCCGCGTCTGGCGAGAAGCTCAGCGCCGCGCCTGATCGAAAAGTCGGACAAGAAAGTCCCCTGCTCGACAAAAGAATGGGTCTCATGGAACAGGGCTGCAATGAGAATTGTCTTTGTCATTTCCGTTTCCGTTCTCAAGTAGTCAGAGTGCGGCGCAGCGAAATTCTTGCGGCGGGTGCGTCGTGAGCTGGGCTATATTGCTGGAATTTGGCGTGTGTAAATGTAGTCGAGTCCGCCGCCAGTACTTGGCTGGCGGCGGAATCGATAAAATTTCGATTCAATAATACTTGCGAGTGTCTCGTATATTATTGCCATTGACAGTGGCATTTAAAGCCTACTTAGATTTGGGAAGGAGCAGAACTTCCGATTGTTCCGTTGGGTGGAACAATCGCTATCGCCTGGAGGCTTTGGGGGATTTATGCGCGTTTTCGCGGCATCGTTGGCAACCGAGACCAACACGTTCTCGCCTATTTTTACGGATCGCAGCGGCTTCGAAACGGCCTTCTATTGTCCTCCCGGGACCCATCCGGATACGCCAACCCTATGTTCGGGCCCGATGGTGGCAGCGCGGCGGAGGGCCAAGACAGATGGCTTTACGCTGATCGAGGGCACAGCGACCTGGGCCGAGCCGGCGGGTCTTATTTCACGAGAGGCCTATGAGAGCCTTCGCGATGAGATCCTGGATCAGCTCCGGGCAGCCATGCCCGTCGATATCGTTATCTACGGCCTTCACGGCGCCATGGTCGCGCGGGGCTATGATGATCCTGAGGGGGATCTTCTGGCTCGTACGCGCGAAATCGTGGGGCCCGATGTGGTGATTGGCGCCGAGCTCGACATGCACCATCACCTGACGCGCCTGCGGGTCGATAGCGCTGATATCCTCGTCGCGTTCAAGGAATTCCCGCATACCGATTTTCTGGCGCGCGCAGAGGATTTGATGGAGCTCTGCCTGCGGGCTGCGCGCGGTGAGATTCACCCCGTCACCGAAGTGTTCGACATGCGCTCGCTGGTCTCGAGCTTCATGACCAGTCGCGAGCCTGGCCGCAGCTTTGTCGACCGTCTCCTCGCCATGGAGGGCAAGGACGGGATCCTCTCGATTTCAGTGACACATGGGTTCACGCCGGCTGACGTGCCTGATGTTGGCTGCAAGGTTTTCGTGGTTGCCGATGGCGAGGCGAACCGTGGCAAGGCCAAGGCGCTGGCGGAATCTCTGGGGCGTGAAATCCTCGCCTGGCCGCCTGGATCATCCTCTCCGCCGCATTTCAAGCCGGCAGAAGCTGTGGCGCAGGCCCTGCGGGAGCCGAGCCAGCCGATCGTCTTCGCCGACCGTTGGGATAGTCCCGGCGGCGGCGTTGCCGGGGATTCGTCTGTCATGGTCCGCGAGCTGCTCGCGCATCCGGAAATTCCCTCGGCCATTGGCGCGCTGTGGGACCCGGTAGCCGTGCAATTTTGTCGCGCGGCCGGGGCAGGCGAAACCATCCGCCTGCGTTTTTGCGGCAAGGTTTCGGAAACTTCGGGCACACCCATTGATGCCGATGTCTTCATCAAGGCCGTGAGCGACGATCTGCTGATCCCTTTCGAGCAGAGCTGGGTCTCTCTCGGGCCCGCAGCTGTGATCAGCATCGGCAATGTCGATATTGTGCTCGTGACCGGCCGCGCCCAGACATTCAGCCCTCCGGCTTTCACCAATCTCGGGATCGACCTGGCGCAAAAGAAGATGGTGGTGGTGAAGTCATCCAATCATTTCTACGCGGCGTTTTCCAAGATTGCCGCGGCCATTCATTATCTCGATACCGGCGGTCCCTTTCCGAGCGATCCACTCAAGATCGCCTATACAAAACTGCGTCGCCCGATCGCGCCGCTGGATCCCAATCCGCTTCTGTAGCGCCGGTGCAAGGGACCGTCGGGCTGGGGTGGAAATGGGCTGCCGGAGAGGTTGCAGTTGTTTCTTGAGGTGGAACACGGCGTGATTGACGCCCCACAGGAGCGTCCATAGCCTGCGATTGAGGGAAGTTGTGGCGCCTTGAGGGAGGTGCCGCAATACAGCCGGTGATCCGGCACAATCTGATGATTGGACTTTGGGGTCGATGGGTCCGGCGACGCTTGTCGCTGGCCAGCGAGGGGAGTCGTATGCGCATCGCCGTCATCTATATCGGCCAAGAGACGAACGACTTTAATCCGCAGCCGACGACGCTGAAGGACTACGAGTCCTTCGGCATATTCGAAGGCCAGGAGATCATCGATCGCATGATGGCCTCCGGTCAGATCGGCGGCTTTTTCCAGGCAATCGCCGACTCCAAGCTCGACATCGAGGTGGTGCCAATCATCCGGGCCTGGTCGTGCGCCGGCGGGCGCATCACCAAGGACGCTTTCGAGCATTTCCAGCGCAAGATCGAGGCGGGGCTGGCTGCGGCCGGTCAGATCGACGGGCTGGCGCTGCAGCTGCACGGCGCCTGTGCGGCCGAAGATCTCGACGACGTCGAGGGCGCGCAGGCGGCGCTATGCCGGAAAATCCTTGGTCCAGATGTCCCGATCGTCCTGGGGCTGGACCATCACGCCAATATCACTCAGCAGATCATCGACAGCGTCGATGCCATCGTCGGGCATCGGACGCAGCCTCATGACGTCTTCGATACGGGGGTGATCGGCACCGAGCTTCTGCTCAGGATCATTTCCGAAAACCTCAAGCCGACCACGGCATGGCGGAAAATCCCGCTGGTGTCGCACCAGGAAAAGTTTCTCACCGCCCATGGGCCGATGAAGATCTGGTTCGACCGGGCCCGCGCCATGGAAGCGGACAAAAGGGTTCTGCAGGCGTCAAACTATCCGATGCAGCCCTGGCTCGACGTGGCGGAGGGGGGCTGGTCGACGGTCGTGGTCACCGACAACGACCAGGCGCTGGCGGAGACGCTCGCCGACGAACTCGCCGATCTCTGCTGGTCCCTGCGCGACGCGTTCCAGGAACGGGAGGCCGTGGACGTTGATGCAGCGGTCCTGATGGCCGACGCTGAAACCGATGGGTTCGTCGTCCTGTCTGACACCGGAGACACGGTGTTCGGTGGGGCTGCCGGCGACAGCAATGTCATCCTGGAAGCCGTGCTTCGCCTGGGCACCAAGAAGCCCATTCTGATACCGATGATCTCTCCGAGGGCGGCCCGTCAATTGGCAGAGGCTGGAGAAGGCGCGCAGGTCACCATCGATCTCGGCGGCGACGCGGCGCCGGAGTTCTTTGCGCCCATCACGGTCACCGGAACTGTTCGAAAGGTCGGCGGCGGGCGGCTCAATATCGTTGAGGGTCACCACGGCGAGATCGACCTTGGGGTTGCCGTCATCTTCGACGTTGGCCCGGCCACCATGATGATCACCGAACTGCGCGGCCTCGCCGGCAATCTGCCCGAGCTCTATGAGGCCTTTGGGGTCGACCCGCGCGATTATGGGATTGCGGTGCTCAAGACCGCCTCCAACTTCCAGTATTTTTCCAAGATTGCCAGCTGCGTCATCCGGGCAGACACGCCTGGGCCGGGGCAGTCCGACGTTTTTACCCTGCCGTGGAAGCGCATTCCGCGACCAATCTATCCGCTCGATCCAGTCGCGGACTGGCGTGCCGTCTCAACGATGCCGGGGGGAGGGGGCGCCGCACCGTCACATCGTTTCGTCTAGTTCGTTACGTGCCTCATTTTTCTTTTTGAAGACCATGGGAGACACTACCGTGAAGAAGAGACTGATCAGACCACTCCGGCTTCTGGGCGCTGCGCTGCTGACCGCAGCCATGCCGCTCGCCATCACAACCGGCCTGGCGCCAACAGCTGCCTTTGCCCAGGAACTCAAGGGCGGGCCGCTGAGGGTCGCCATCCTGGCCGACATGACCAATTTCGATCCCCAGCAGTTCTCGACAGTGAATTTCTTCCTGATCAAGAACCTTTATGACAGCCTGGTGGAATATACGCCCGAGGGCGAAGCGATCCCCAGCCTCGCCACCGAATGGGCCATCGCCGACGACAGTACATCGGTCACCGTAAAGCTGCGTGACGACGTGACATTCGGCGCGAGTGGCAATGCCTTCACATCGGCTGATGTCGCGGCCACCCTCGTCAAGGCGGCCGATCCGGCCCGTGGCAAGAACGTCTACGCCACCATGGGGATCGTCAAGGACTGGGAAACACCGGACGCGCATACGCTCAAGATCAATTTCAATGCGCCGGTTCCCGAGCGCCAAATCCTTGATCTCCTTCAGTTCATGATTCCGATCGAGGCTGCCGGCATCGACACTGTCGAAGACGTGCCAGCCGGTACGGGCCCCTACATTCTCGACAGCCGAACCGTTGGCCAGTCGGTCGTGCTCAAGAAGAACCCCAATTACTGGCGTTCCGGCGAGCCGACCCTCGATAAGCTCGAGTTCACGATCTTCAGCGACGACGCATCGGCCTCGGCCGCATTGGAATCCGGTGCTGCAGACATTGTCTATAATGGAACAGCGCGCAGCGCGGTTCGCCTCGAGGCCGCCGGATATCAGGTGCTGCGTGGACCAGGTCCGCTGACCCAGGTGTTCCGTATCAACGCCACCAAGGAGCCTTTCACTAACCAGAAATTCCGTCAGGCCTTCAACTATCTGATGGATCGCGAAGGCATGTTGAGGATTGGCTATGCAGGCCTTGGTGAGCCCGTGGCCCTTCCCTGGGCGCCAGCCAGCCCGGCGTTCGACGCGAGCTATACCGACACGTACGCGTTCGACATCGAAAAGGCCAAGGCCCTGCTGGCCGAAAGTGGTCTCACCCCCGAGCAGCAAAGCGACTGGAAGCTCCTGACCTATGGCACCGACCAGCCTGCGGTGGCGATCAGCCAGATCCTCCAAAGCACGCTGACCGAGGTTGGGATCAATGTCGAACTCGATATCCGGCAGGGGTCTGAATATGTTGACGCGCAACTGGCGGGTGACTTCCACACCACCTTTGGCGCGGTGGGCAATATCCAGAAGTTCCCCACGCGCGTGGCGACCAATTCGATCTATCGCATTGCCAACAACCCGGTTCTGAAAGACCCGCATCCGTTCCCTGACTATGTCGAGGCGATCAAGCGTATCGAGAGCACGCCGGGTCCGGCGGACGCCGTCAAGGCGGCCTACGACAACCTCAATGAAGTGCTGGTGGAAGCGTCCTTCGCCATTCCGACCAATACCTTCGATGTCGGCTTGATCGTGGCCTCGCCCAAGCTCGATGGCTTCACCCTGGATATGGACAACCTTCTGGTTGCTCGTACCCTCGGCTTTACGGAGTAACCATGACGGGTACCGCGCGGCCAGCAGACAGCTCTGCCATCGAACCAGTCCTCTCGGTTCGCAATCTGAAGGTGGAGTTTCTTGGGTCTGGTCGTGCGGTGCCCGTGGTGCGCGGGATCGATTTCGATGTCTATCCCAATGAGGTGCTCTGCATCGTTGGCGAGAGCGGCTCGGGGAAAAGCGTAACTTCCCTGGCGGTCACCGGCCTTCTGCCGCCCACCGCCAGGGTTTCCGGCTCCGTCAGGATCGGGCAAACCGACGTGATCGGCGCGGCGCCGGAAACGCTCCGCCACATCCGCGGCCGCGATGTCGGTTTTATCTTCCAGGACCCATCGACGACCCTCAATCCGGTTTTGCCGGTTGGTCGCCAGATTACCGAGGGCCAGGTCGCCCATGGGCTGCTGGCAAAGAGCGAAGCGCCGCAACGAGCGGTATCGCTATTGCGTGAGGTTGATATTGCCGACCCGGAGGGCCGGGCCCAGCAGTACCCGCACGAGTTTTCCGGTGGTATGCGCCAGCGCGCCGTCATCGCCATGGCCATGGCCGGGCAACCTAATCTGATCATTGCTGACGAGCCCACCACCGCGCTTGACGTTACTGTCCAGGCCCAGGTTCTCGCGGTTCTGGCCCGCCGCCAGGCTGAAACCGGGGCCGCGGTTATCCTCATCACCCATGATCTGGGCGTGGTCGCGGAAGTCGCTGATCGCGTGGCGGTCATGTATGGCGGGCGCATTGTCGAAACCGGCCCTGTGCGCGAGCTGTTCAGCGCGCCGCGCCATCCCTATACACGGGCGCTGCTGCGTTCGATCCCGCGGGTCGATGGACAATCGGACAAGCTGGAGCCTATCCCGGGCCAGCCGCCGACACCCAGCGATCTGCCGACGGGCTGCACTTTCCATCCGCGCTGCAGCCTCGGGGTGGGTCGGCCGATCTGCCAATCCGAGGATCCGGCACTTGTTGCGGTGACGCCGAAACAGCAGGCGGCCTGCCACTTTGCTCGGGAGATTGCCCTCGAAGCTGTGGCTGCTACGCCGCGTGAGGCGCCGGGATCGGTCGCCGACAAGGCGCCGCTGCTGATTGTTGAAGACCTCAAGGTCCATTTCCCGGTCCGCAAGGGCATCTTGCGACGAACAGTCGGCCATGTTCGGGCGGTCGACGGCGTCAGTCTGTCGGTTCGGCCGGGAGAGACGGTGAGCCTCGTCGGGGAGTCCGGTTGCGGCAAGACGACGACCGGACGGACGATCATGGGCCTCGTCAAGGCAACTTCGGGCAAGATCGCCTTCGAAGGCAAGAGCATCCGAGATCTCGGACGCGGCGAGATGCGGCTCGCCCGGCGCCAGATGCAGTATATATTTCAGGACCCTTATTCTTCGCTCAATCCGGTTCTGCCGGTGGCCGACATCGTGGCCGAACCGCTGCGAATTCATGGGATTTATGACGAGTTTGGCGGTGAAAATCACATTGCCGAGCTCTTTGATATGGTGGGTCTGTCGCGCACGATGATGGGCCGCCTGCCATCAGAGTTTTCGGGTGGGCAGCGGCAGCGTATCGGGATCGCGCGGGCGCTTTCGCTGCGGCCGCGCCTCTTGATTCTTGATGAACCTGTGGCGGCGCTCGACGTCTCCATTCAGGCGCAAGTGATTAACCTACTTCAGGAATTGCAGCGCGAGCTGGGGCTCGCCTATCTCTTCATTGCCCACAATCTTTCGGTTGTCCGGCATATTTCAGACCGCGTGGCGGTGATGTATCTGGGCAAGATCGTGGAGGAGAGCACGCGGGACGAGCTCTATGATCGGCCGGTGCATCCCTATACGCAAAGCCTGTTATCAGCGGCGCCGGTGCCGGATCCGGCGGTGCGGGACAGTCGGCGGCGCATTGTCCTCGAAGGTGAAATCCCCAATCCGGCCAAGCCGCCCAGCGGCTGCACTTTTCATCCGCGCTGTTTTCGCGCCACCTCAGTCTGCGCGACTGAGGCGCCTGAATTCCTCCCATATGGACAATCGCAAACCCGCGTTGCCTGCCATCATGCCGGGCCTCTGCTCGATCCGGTGGGCAAGAGCGTAGAGGTGGCATCATGACCAAGCTGCGCGCGCTGTTGGGTGATATCGGGCAGCACCGTGGGGTGTTGCTGGCGGTAATCTACCTTGCTGTCCTTATCTTTTTGGCGGCGCTGGCAGAACTTTTGCCGCTCAAGCCGTTCCAGCAAAATCTGGTGCGCTCGCTCGAGGGGCCTTCCGGTGCGGCCCTGTTCGGCACGGATGAGCTCGGGCGGGATATCCTCTCCCGCGTGATCTTCGGGGCGCGCACCTCGCTGCTGACGGCTGGGGCGGCGGTGTTGATCGCCGTGTCCATCGGGGTGCCGATTGGCCTCATTGCCGGGTTTTTCGGCGGCTGGCGGGATGCGGTGCTGATGCGGTTTGTCGACGTCCTGCTCGCCTTGCCGGCAATCCTCTTTGCCATGGCGATGATTGCCGTGTTCGGGCGTAGCCAGATGGCGGCGTTTATCGCGGTGGGCATTACCGGGGTTCCGAGCTTTGCACGCATCACCCGAGCCCAGGTGCTGTCGCTCAAGAAACGCGATTTTGTGACGGCGGTGGAAGCCTTTGGCGGGTCGTCGACCTACAATATGTTCCGCACCATCCTGCCCAATTCGTGGAGCCCGATCCTGGTTCAGGTGGTGGTGCTCTGTTCCGTCGCGATTTTGCTCGAGGCGGCGCTGGCCTTCCTCGGGGTCGGGGTGCCGCCGCCGACGCCGAGTTGGGGGGAAATGCTGGGGACCGGGAAATCCTATCTCTATGAGGCGCCTTATTATGCGGTGCTGCCGGGGATTGTGCTGACCCTGACCATCCTCTCCTTCGATACGCTGGGGCGTTATCTCGACAATCGGCTGGGCCGGCGCTCGACGCTGGCTGGGGCCAAACTGGAGGGCAATGCGCCATGATCGGCTTTGTTGTCAGGCGCTTAGCCCAGCTGCTGCCGGTGGTTCTGATCGCCTCTCTGGGCGTCTGGGGCATGCTTTACGCCGTTCCTGGCGGGCCGATCGGGAGCTTGGTCGGTGAAAATGCGACGCCGGAGCAGATTGCGGCGGTGACGGCGGAGCTGGGCCTCGACCGGCCGGTGCTGGTTCAGTATTTCGATTGGCTGATCAAGGCGCTGGTGGGCAATTTCGGCATGTCCATCTTTGGGCGCGAGCCGGTTATGACCTTGATCGGACAACGACTTCCGGCGACGTTGCAGCTGGCGGGGGCGGCGACGATTGTGGCGCTGTCGATAGGAATTCCGGTGGCGATCCTCTCGGCTTTGCGGCCGGGATCGTGGACTGACCGGGTCTTGAGCGGCTGGAGCGCGGTGGCGCTGGGGGTGCCGACCTTCTGGCTCGGAATTTTGATGATCCTGCTGTTTGCCGTACAATTACGCTGGTTACCCTCGGCCTCAGCCTATGTGCCCATCTGGGTGGATCCGATCGGGGCGATCCGGAACCTTGCCATGCCGGCGCTGACGCTGGGGATTTATGTCTCGGGCATTCTGGCGCGCTTCCTGCGGGCCTCGCTGGTGAGCGAGCTCAACGCGGACTATGTGCGCACGGCGCGGTCCAAAGGCTTGCCGGAGCACACAATTGTCGGCGTCCACATCATGCGCAACGCGCTTTTGCCGTTCATCACCATCGTCGGGTTGATGGTGGCAAACTTCATCGGCGGTGCGGTGGTGACCGAGGCGGTATTCACCTATCCCGGGCTCGGGCGGCTGTTGATCCAGGCGATTTCGACGCGCGACTATCCGCTGATCCAGGGATGTATTGTCGTTATTCTCGTCCTCTACATCCTCATCAATCTCGTCGTCGACGTGCTCTACGCCTATGTCGATCCGCGCATCGACTACAGCTGACCGCATGTGGCATTTGCGGCGAGTTGGTTAGCAGACTGTTAGCATCGAGGCGGGCCGAAATGAGAATTGGTGGTTCCAGCCGAGGTTAGCGGCAGGAACTATCACCACCAGCATGGATTGGATTTGTCTGACTGTCGTGACGCGCGTCGAGAACGCAGCGGATCGACACCCCGACACTATCCAGGAGCATGCCGATGGCGAGCGAGACATCGCAGGACGACGCGCCCAAGCAGGCGCAGCGCGACGACAAGGATGGCGAGCTCGCCATTGTCGGGCGGAGCGTGACGATCAACCGGCCCCGCCACGAGCTTTTTGCCTTCTGGCGCGACTTTTCCAACCTTCCCCAGTTCATGCATGCGGTCGAGAAGATCGACGTCACCGGCGACAGGTCAAGCTGGACCATCAAGGCGCCGGTCGGACAGCATGTGACGCTTGAGACCGAGCTGGTCGAGGTGGTCGAAAACGAAGTGCTGGGCTGGCAGTCGGTCGAGGGGTCTGAGATCAAGACCAAGGGCCGGGTGACTTTCGAGGACGCTCCGGCGGACCGTGGCACGGTGGTCAGCGCCGAGATCGGCTACGAACCGCCCGGCGGTGACCTTGGCAGGCTCTTTGCCAAGATCTTCCGGGCTGAGCCCAATATCCAGGCGCGGCACGAGCTCAAGCGCTTCAAGATGCTCATGGAGGCAGGCGAGATCGCCACCGGGGCCAATCACCACGCCAATGATGGAGAACACTGATGCGCGCACTGACCTGGCACGGCACCAATGATGTGCGCGTTGATACCCATCCCGATCCGGAAATCATCAACCCGCGCGACGCCATCATCAAGATCACCTCGACGGCGATCTGCGGCTCGGACCTGCATCTTTACGACGGGGTGATCCCCGGCATGAAGTCGGGCGATATCCTGGGCCATGAATTTATGGGCGAGGTGGTGGAAACCGGCCCCAAGAGTACGCTTCAAAAGGGCCAGCGTGTCGTCGTGCCCTTCACCATTTCCTGCGGGCAGTGCTTTCACTGCCGCAAGCTGCAGTACTCGGCCTGCGACAATGCCAATCCGGTTGAAAAGCAGGATGCATCCGAAGCGCTCTATGGCCACGGCATGGGCGCGGCATTCGGCTATTCACACCTTACCGGTGGCTATGCCGGCGGGCAGGCGGAATATGTGCGCGTGCCCTTTTCCGATGTCGGCCCGATCGTTATCCCGGACGGGATGGAAGACGATGAGGTGCTGTTTCTCTCCGATATCCTGCCAACCGGCTGGATGGCGGCCGAGAACGCGCAGATCGAGCCCGGGGACACGGTGGCCGTCTGGGGCGCTGGCCCGGTGGGGCTCTTTGCGGTGCAAAGCGCCATGCTGATGGGGGCCGAGCAGATCATCTGCATCGACCACCATCCGAACCGGCTGGCGCTGGCCCAGAAGTTCGGGGCCAAGATCATTAATTTCGAAGAGACCCATGTCCGTGAAGCCCTCATGGAGATGACCGGCGGTATCGGACCGGACGCGGTGATCGACGCGGTGGGCATGGAGGCGCACGGCTTTTCGCCGGACAATGTGCTCGATGTCATTAAGCAGAAGATCGCTCCGGGCGCCGATCGGGGCCACGCGCTTCGCCAGGCCATTCTGGCCTGCCGCAAGGGCGGACGCGTTTCTGTGCCGGGTGTCTATGGCGGCATGCTCGACAAGTGGCCGCTCGGCGCGATGATGGAGAAGGGCCTCCAGATCCGGACCGGGCAGACCCATGTGCAGAAATATATCGAGGATCTGCTCAGGCGCATCCAGGAAGGCGAGATCGACACGACCTTCCTGATCAGCCATCGCCTGTCACTCGAAGACGCACCCAAGGGCTACAAGAATTTCCATGATCTGCAGAACGAGTGGATCAAGGTTGTTCTCAAGCCCGGTGGGGTGGCATGACCACGCCCAACGATCTCACGGACAAGGCGCTGGCGATTTTCGCCTTCGCCATGTTCCACCAACTGAGCGGTGGGGAAGTGGTATCCGCAGTGATGACGGCAGATGCCTCGGGTCACCGGATTGACCCCAAGGCTGCAAGCGAACTGCAGCATTTGGGCCTCGCGCAAATCAGCGGGGACAAATTGATCTTTACGCCCGCTGGCGCGTTGATGCTGTCTCAACTGGTGGATCGCCTTCGCGGCCACTGGTAGCCCCGTTACCACGCGGGAAGCGTGGGAATGCCGAGCCGAGCCTGACGGGCGCGTCTGCGCCGGGCTTGGCTTGTGCGCTTTTAACTCATTGATTTAACTGTGTTATTTATTTCTGCCCCCTGTGCCTTTTGGAACGAAGGGGAGGCAGGCCTCGTTGTGTCATCGAGAGCGGCAGCCACAGCCGTATGATGCATGAGGAGTTTGCAAATGAGCAGCGACAATCCCGTTGGGTCTTCTGGCGGCGTATCGTCCTCTCCCATTCCCCCACAGGCCGAGCGCGATCTCAGCAAGGTGGCCGAGACCGCCAAGCATGATCTGGACGCGATCTCGCGGCAGGCGGCAGAGGACGTGAAGGAACTGGGCAACCAGGCCGGCGCCAAGGTTGAAGAGGCCAAGGAGAAAGCCAAATCCTTTGCCGTCGAACAGAAGGATCTGGCTGCAGGCCAGATCGGCGGCATTGCCACGGCCATCAGCAAGGTGGCCGACGAGCTGGATGGTTCCGACCAGCCGGTGGTTGGGCGCTATGCCCGCGACCTCGCCTCGGGCCTGACAAATCTGGGCAAGACCATTGAAGAGCGTGACGTCGATGACCTGATGGGCCTTGCCCAGGACTTCGGCCGCAAGCAGCCACTCGCCTTCCTTGGGGCCGCTGCCCTTGCGGGTTTTGTCGCCAGTCGGTTTGCGATGGCCTCCGCGCATCGGCGCGACAGCAAGGCCTCAGGCGGCGCTTCCGCCAGCGGACAGGGTGGCGCCTATGGCTTTACCCAGAACAGCGGATCCGAACCCGGATCGGTGAATTCGGGTTCGTCCTACGGGAAAACCGGTTCGTCCTATGGGGCGGGTACGCCGGGAAGCGCCACGGGCCAGGGTTCGACTTCCGGCCAGAACGCTCCGTCCGAGGGTTACCGCAGCGAGCTGTCGCAGGCCACCCAGACCGGGCAGAATGATCGGACAGGAGGCTACTGATGGCTGCACCTGAAAGCCGTCCCCTCGGGGAATTGCTGGGCGGGCTGGTCAATGACCTCTCGACCCTCTTCCGCAAGGAAATCCAGCTCGCCAAGGCAGAGGCCGGTGAGAAAGTCTCCCAGACCATGGGCGGCGTGGCTTCCATCGCCATTGGCGGCGTGCTGGCGCTTGGCGCGCTCGGCGTGTTGCTGAGCGCCGTGGTGTCGCTGATCGCAGCCTTTTTCGTCAACCAGGGGATGGACCCAACGATGGCCAATGCCCTGGCTGCTTTCGTGGTCACCGCCATCGTCGGCATCGCCGGCTGGATGTCCATTTCCAAAGGGATCAGCGCCCTCAAGGCGAGCAATCTCAACCTGAACCGCACGGCGGCCTCGCTCAGCCGAGACGCCGACATCGTCAAGGAGCGTCTGTGATGGCATATGACGACGATCAGAAGAGCTCGGCAGAGCTGCAGCGCGAAATCGAAATGCAGCGCAACCGGGTCGAGGACACGATTGACCAGATCCAGGAGAAACTCTCTCCCGGCCAGCTGGTGGACGAGCTGCTCGCCTATACCAAGGGTGGCGGCGGCGAGTTTGTCGCGAGCCTGCAGCGCAATGTGACCGCCAATCCCCTGCCGGTGGCGCTGCTGGGCGTCAGTCTCGCCTGGCTGATGGCCAAGCCGGGGCAGGGCAGTAGCGCTTCTGGCTATTCACGTAATGAGCGGTCCGACCGGGCCTGGGACGAGAGCATCACTCGCAATCGCGGCTATGGCGTCGATGATGACGATGATGATTTCGACGAGTACGAGGACTATCCGGTCACCATTATCTCCGGTGGCAGCATGCAGCGGCTCGGTAGTGTTCGCGATGAGCACGGCCGCAGCTTCAGCGAGTTTGCCGACGACGCCGGCCGAAAGTTCCGGGCCCGTTCTGACGCTACTGGACGGCGCGCGGGGCACTTCATGGATGAGGCCGGCAATCGCTACAAGGGCTTCACCAATGCCGCCGGCGAACAGGTCAAGCACTTCCGCGACGAGGCCGGCAATCTGCTCGATGACGCAACGGGCTGGGCCGCCGAGAACTGGCAGAAGGCCCGCGAGAAGCTGCACGATGCCCGCGACGCGATCAGCTCGGGCGCCGACATGGGCAAGGCGCGTGCTTCCCAGGCCAGTGACGCGATGATGCATCAGGTCGATAGCCTCAACCGCACCATCATGCACCAGTTCCGCGATCAGCCCCTCGTCGGTGGCGCCCTGGCCTTTGCGCTTGGCGCGGCGATGGGCGCGGCCCTGCCGCGGACCGAGCAGGAAGATGCGCTGATGGGCGAGGCGGCTGATGCCGTCAAGGAACGCGTCGGCGAAACCGCGTCCGAGCTTTACGAGCAGGGCCGCGACAAGGCTGCCGAGCTCTATGCCACGGCCAGCGAAAAGACCGGCGAAATCTACCAGCAGGCCAAGGAAGGCCTCGTTGGAGACAATAACCCGGGCACTGGCACCACTGGCGGCTCCAGCACCATCTGACCGAAAGGGGAGGCCAATGGCCTCCCCGCCTTGCCTTGGGGGAACACATGGACAAGACCGTGCTGCGCAACGCGGCTCAATCGGGACGCGGACGCAATGCGACGGCGCCCACGCAAATTCCTCCCGCCGGCTGGCGGGATATTTGTTGGCGCCTGTTCAAGGCAATTGCCGAGGACCGCATCCTGCTGACGGCAGCCGGCGTGGCGTTTTACGTGCTGCTGGCGCTGGTGCCGACGCTCAATGCCTTCGTGTCCATCTATGGTCTCTTCAACAATCCCGCAGACGCGGTGGGGCACCTCGAACTTCTGGCCGGGATTGTGCCGCCGGGGGCGCTGGGCATCATTCGCGAGCAATTGGTGCGGCTGACCGCAGAGAGCACCGAGCGACTGGGACTGACGCTTCTGGTGTCGCTGGCCATCGCACTCTGGAGCGCCAGCGCCGGGGTGAAGGCCATGTTCGACGCGATGAATATTGCCTATCACGAGAAGGAAAAGCGCTCCTTCCTCGTGTTCAATGGCCTGGCGCTGCTGTTTACGCTGGCCGGTGCGGTCGGGGCGGTGCTGGTGGCGGCGGTGGTAATCGTCATGCCGCTGATCATCGCCTATCTGCCCGGCGGGGATGGGCTGGCGTGGACGGTGCGGGTGGCGGCCTATGCGATGATGCTGGCAGTGATTTCGCTGGCACTGGCCGCGCTCTATCGCTGGGGGCCAAGCCGGCAGAACGCCAAGTGGCGCTGGATTACGCCCGGGACGATCCTTGCCGTGCTGGCGCTGGGCCTCACCTCGATTGCCTTCTCCTGGTATGTCACGAATTTTTCCGACGACAATGCGGCCTATGGCTCGCTGGGGGCGGTGATCGGCCTCATGACCTGGCTGTGGATTTCGGTAACTCTGGTTATCGTCGGGGCGGAGCTGAATTCGGAAATCGAGCACCAGACGGCGCATGATACGACGAGCGGGCCGGCCCAGCAGTTGGGCGCGCGCGGGGCGCATATGGCCGACAGTGTGGGGGAAACCTGGCCGCGCGCCAAGAAGGGCGTCGAGGCTGAGACCACCCATCGAGTGCGGCAGCGGTTTCCGGTGAAATCGCTGGGGTTGGCGCTGGGGGTCTCGGCACTGCTGCGGCGGGGGCAGAGCGACCGGTCGGGACCAACCGAGTGAAACCGGCGGAGTCGGGCCGCGTTATCCCTTCATCGAGAGAAATGGAGTGAGGACCATGCCCAACAGCAAGCGAGATCGCGACCGCGTCGCCGGCCAGCAGGACCATGAGGTCGACTATGAGGCCGGCAAGACCGGCAGCAGCCGGGAAGCGGTGAAGGATGCGGTCAAGACCGCGGGAAACAGCCGCAAGGCGGTGGAAAAGGAACTGGGCAAATGAACAAGCTCGGACTGCCCACCGGACCGGGAACCGCCGACAGGAACGACGTAGCCGACCCCCATCCCACCGAGGAGGAGGATTATGACAAGATCCCCCATCCCGGTGGCGCCAACCCGCCAAAGGACAAGGGGATCGGCCCCAATTCCTATGCCCATGACGGCAAGGCTGCGCCTTTGTCGGACAGCAAGGGATCGGGCCCCGCCCGCGCCAAATAAGAGGCCAAACAAAAGCCCGAAGGGAAATCCTTCGGGCTTTTTGCTGCCGGGTAGTGGCGGCGCCTAGAAGAGGGAATTCATGGTCTCGGGGAAGCTGCCGGTCTTGCCGTTTTCGGGGTCATCGAGGCCGTCGATACGGCGTCGGTCCTCGTCGTCGAGCTCGAAGCCGAAGACATCGAAGTTCTCGGCGATGCGCTCCTCGTGGGTCGACTTGGGGATGACGATGAGGCCCTGGTCCAGTTCCCAGCGCAGGATGATCTGCGAGACGCTCTTGCCGTGCTTTTCGGCGATTTCGGCGATGGTCTCGTTGTCGAGAACAGCGCCGCTGCCGAGGGGGCTGTAGCACTCGATCTTGATGTCGTGCTGGTCGTGATAGCCGCGGATGTCGCGCTGCTGGTACTGCGGGTGCAGTTCGAGCTGGTTGATCACCGGCTTGACCCCGGTTTCGGCAACGACGCGGTCGATGTGGCTGGGCAGGAAGTTCGACACCCCGATGGAGCGGATGCGGCCCTGGTTTTTCAGCTCGACAAGGGCGCGCCAGGCGTCAGCGTATTTGTCCTGTTCGGGCACGGGCCAGTGGATGAGGAACATGTCGAGATAGTCGAGCCCCAGCTTTTCGGCGCTGAGGTCGAAGGCCTTTTTGGCTTCCTCGTAATCGTGGGCGCCATTGCGGAGTTTGGAGGTGATGAAGAGCTGGTCGCGCGGAATGCCGGACTCGGCTATGGCGCGTCCGACGCCTTCCTCGTTGTCGTAGCCCTCGGCAGTGTCGATCAGCCGATAGCCGGAGCGGAGGGCGGCGGCGACAGCCGGATGGGCTTCGTCATCGGGCACCTGCCATACGCCGAAGCCGAGCTGGGGAATGGAATTGCCGTCGTTGAGCGAAATCTGGGGGATGTTGGGCATGGCGTTTCTGGTCTCGTCAAAGGGAGTGTTGAAGGTCAGCTGGCGGCCGATGGGCGGTGCTGAACCGGCTTTTCGAGATCGCCGATCCGGGGCTCGACATGTTGGGGATCCTTTTGCGGATCGGGCACGGGCGCGTCGGCGAGAGGATCGTCTGCCTGCTGTTCTTTAAGGAGTTCGGCGGCCAATGTTTCGGCCTCAGCGTCCGTGTCGGCCACAAGCGCGGCGGCCTTGATGGCGCTGGTGCCGAATTCATCGGACAGAAAATGCGCCTCGGCTTTCTTGTCGAAGCCGGATGCGATTGGATCGCGGGGAAGGTTTTCCATTGGAAACTCCTTGGAAAGCTGGTGGTCACCAACGATCCGTGGAGAACTTGCGTTGCCTTGCGTCCGGCCCGGCTAACCCAGGTCAGCGACGCTCGCGGCTGAGATGGAGGTAGCGGTCGTCGAAGTCGGCGAGCCTGGCGAGAGCCGGCCAGTCGCGAATGGTGATGATGCCACCCTCCCAGGTGATCAGCTCGCGCTGGCGCAGCTCCTGGATCACGCGATTGACGTGAACGGATGAGGTGCCGACGGTATCGGCCAGGGCCGTCTGGGTGACGGGAAAGCTGAAGCGGTAATCGCGGGCGAGACCGATGACTTCGAGCCGACGATAGATTTCGCAGAAGAGATGGGCGGCGCGCTGGGTGGCAGACAGAACGCCCAGGCCGACCAGCCATTCGCGGTGGGTGGCGCCATCAATCAGGGTCAGCAACCAGAGCATGCGGGTCAGATGAGGGAAGCGCTCGGTCACCCTGACGAGGTTGTCATGCGGGAAGGTGATGGCATCGCAGGCGGTGAGCGCCCCGACGGAATGGTCCATTTCCTTGAGCAGGAAGCTGTGCAGATCGACGAAGTCGCCGGGCAGATGAATGGCCATCAGCTGGCGGGCCCCGCCTGAGACGAGGCGATAGCGACAGGTAATGCCGCGGGTGAGCAGGATGCTGTTCATCGGGCGGTCGCCCTCGCGGACCAGATCTTCGCCCGGAGCAAACTGCAATCGATCGCGCCCCGCTTCCCGGATAGCCACTTGTTCGTCAGGGCCAAGTACATCGCGCAACCGGATCCGGTCAAAGAACGGCTTTAACTGCCGATCAAGCTCGGGAATATCATCCGCCATGCTCCAACCCTCCAGACCTTGAGCATATGTCGGCTCCGCCCGCCGCACCATCATTGTTATGGCGCGGCGGGGAGCCCAGAGGCAACGGGGGATCGCCGCGAACGGATGCGTCGGCCGAAAGATTTTTTTATGAGGCGCGACAAAGAGATGGATTAACAGCGCTGGCGCTGCAATAATTCGGGCGGAGGAGATGATCGGGTTTATACCCGGAATGTTAGGTCGGTGACCTTTTGCCACCTATCGCGTTGCGCCATGGTGGAGCCATGTTTTAATGGCCCAGCTGACGTGATCATTTTTCCGTGCGCATCGTCGCGCATTGGGGAAAATTGCGTACAGCACCCACAGAGGGCGTTAAGTCCATTATGATTTAGTCTAGAGCTTAACCGGTTTTAAGAGCTCAAAGCGTAGTTTATGGAAACAAAGGAGCTGACCATGGCCCTGAAGCGTATTTTTGCGGCTCTTGCGATGGCCCTGACCGCGGCCTCTCCTTTTGGCGCGGTGGCCCAGGATGTGCCAGTCATCACCGTCTCCAGCGCAACCGAGACCGCCACATTCACCCGTGATGAACTCGAGGCCATGAATGTGGTCACCGTCGAGACCACCACGCCCTGGAACGAGGGCGTCGTGACATTCGAGGGCGTGCTGTTCACTGACCTTCTGGCTGAGATCAATGCGGACGGGGAAACTACGGTTGTCACCGCGCTGAACGACTATAGCGTCGACGTGCCCACCGCCGATTTCGCTGAGTTCGGCACGATCCTGGCATTCAAGCGCAACGGCGAATACATGCCGGTTGATGATCAGGGCCCGTTCTTCGTCGTCTACCCATTTGACAGCAATCCGGTTCTGCAGGGGCAGCCCTACTACGGACGCGCTGTCTGGCAGGTCAAGGAAATCACCGTTCATTAGCCCGTCGGTCCCAATATGGCCGACGACCTAGATATGGAAATAGCGTCTTAAACATGCGGTTCTTGCGCACAGCGCTGACCATTGTGATCCTGGGCTTCATTGCCTCGGCCATCTACATCTCCGTCCTGACTTTCCAACGCCAGGTCGCCCTGGAGAGCGTTGGTCTGAACAATGTGACCTGGATGGTGGCGCAGGCCCCCAGCGAGTTCGCCCGGCTCGAGCAAAGGGTGAGTTCCTACGCGGTGGGGGATGGCAGGACCGACGAGGCCGAGGTTCGGCTGCGTTTCGACATTGTGGTCAACCGGCTCAAGACGCTGCGCGCCAGTGCGGTCGAGGAATTCTCCAACTCAGATACGCGCATCGTCGCTATCCTCAACGATCTGGAGGCGGCGCTCGAGGCAACGCGGCCGCTCCTTGCACAGCTCAGCGAGCCGGGCACACCGGCCAAGATCCTCAGCATTCTCGAGCCGATCTATCCCAAGCTGGCGCGGCTTTCGACAGATGCCAATGTCTGGAACATTGCCCGCATCAAGGCGGATCGCGAGGGCCTGTTCCAGCTGCAATGGGCCTCGTCCTATATCTCGGCAGGCTTGATCGCCTGCGGTCTGTCGCTGATTGCGCTGCTTCTGGTGCACAACAGACTGCTGGCGCGGGCGCAGACCGTGTTGCAGCAGAAAGAGCGCACGCTGGCGCTGCAGAATGCCCGCTTTGACGCGGCGCTCGAAGCCATGTCGCCGGGGCTCTGCCTGCTCGATGCCGATGAGCGTGTCATCGTCTATAATCAGCGCTTCCTGACCATCTTCGGATTTGACGGCCGGAGCCAGATCGAGGGCCGACGCCTCGCCGATCTCATCTCGACCGACATGCTGCCGGACAGTGCCTCGGGCGATGACCGGGAGCTGGGGGACACAGACGATATCGCGCTGCTCAACGACCATGCCTATCACCTCGACAATGGCACGGTGCTGATGGTGACGCGCGAGCCGACGGGCGAAGGCGGCTGGGTCTATACGTTCGAAGACGTGACCGAGCGGCACAAGGCGCAGGATCGCGTGGTGCACATGGCCCACCACGATGCGCTGACCGGCATGCCGAACCGCATGCGCTTCTGGGACTGCATCAACCAGGCCCTGCGCAGGACCGGCGCCCAGGACAAGCCCTTTGCCGTGCTCTATCTCGACCTCGACCGCTTCAAAGAGGTCAACGACACGCTGGGCCATCCGGTGGGCGACGCCTTGTTGCGCCAGGTCTCGGAACGCCTGCGCAAGGCTGCGGGCGGGGATATGGTGGGGCGTTTGGGCGGCGACGAATTCGCCGTGCTGCACCATTGCACCGACCGGACATTCGAGAGTGCGCGGGATCTGGCCGAGGGGCTGATCGCGGCGGTCGGGCGGACCTACCACATCGATGGCAATGAAATCGTGGTCAGCACCAGCGTCGGTATTGCCCTGTCGTCCGGCGCGTCGATGGATGCGGACGAGCTGATGAAGAATGCCGACCTGGCGCTCTACCAGGCCAAGGCGGATGGGCCGGCGGCCTATCGGTTCTTCTCGCCGCAGATGGAAGAAAAACTGCAGCACCGCCGCAATCTCGAAGCGGATCTGCGACAGGGCCTGAAGCTGGGGCAGTTCGAGCTTTATTTCCAGCCTCTGATCAGCCTTGAGACCGGCGCCATCGTCTTGGGAGAGGCGCTGATGCGCTGGCGCCACCCGGACAAGGGCATGATCTCGCCGGCAGAGTTCATTCCGCTGGCCGAGGAGACGGGGATGATCGGCGCGCTGGGCCACTGGGCGCTGCAGCAGGCGTGCGAGCATGCGCTGCACTGGCCGGACAGCGTGCGGCTCTCGGTCAATCTCTCGCCCGTCCAGTTCCGCGACGAGGGATTGGTCGATGGGGTCAAGGAGGTCCTGGAAAACACCGCCCTGGACCCGAAACGGCTCGAACTCGAGATCACCGAATCCGTCCTGCTGCAGAACAATGCCGCCAATTTCAACGCGCTGCATCGTCTGCGCGGTCTCGGCCTGACCATCGCGCTCGACGACTTCGGTACGGGGTATTCCTCGCTGAGCTACCTGCAGCGCTTCCCCTTCGACAAGATCAAGATCGACCAGAGTTTCGTGCGCGATCTGGGCACGCGTCCGGACAGCTCGGCCATTATCCAGTCCATCGCCACGCTGGGGCGCAATCTGCGCATGCAGACCACGGCCGAAGGGGTGGAGACCAAGGAACAGCTCGACATCATTACCGAGGCGGGATGCACCCAGGCGCAGGGCTATTATTTCAGCCCACCTGTGCCCGAGGTGAAGTTCCGGGCCATGTTGAGCGAAAAATCCATCGCCAAAGACGGTGTGCACGTCGCCTGATGCCTTTTGGCCCTGACGGCTGCGGTCGGGGATTAACGGCGGCGCTCTGAGCGTCGCTGCGCCATCATTTTCACATCCGTTCTGGATCTGGCCGCACCTGGGGGCGGCGGTTGTCGTTCGCGCACATTGGTGTCGCGTTTGTCCGTCAAATTTGGGTTAATTTCAGATTACGGGGAAGTGATTATCAAGCAGATCAAATGGTTACTTCTGGTGTAACCCTGTGGAATCTATCTACATCGGCGTGATTTGCTATCTTAATGTCTCAAATCGATGCTGCTCCACCGACTGAATTATTGGAGCATTGGAATGAGCATTCTTGGATTTCTCGATCTGGAAAAGTCGCTGTCCAGTATCCTTGGTGGTGGTACGGGCGGCAGTACCGGCGGCGGGACGGGAGGCGGGACGAGTGGGACCGGAACCGGCATGGGTCTTGGTGGTGGCGTGCTTTCACCAGTATCGAACCTGATCAGCAATATTACCGGGTCCGGCACGGACGGGTTGCTCGGCGGTGTGCTCGACCTTGGCCTGCTCAATGACAAGGGCGTGGTCCAGCTGACGGTGCTGGGCAATGATCTCATCGTCCTGCCCAATAATGGCGGTATCATCCACTCCGATCTGCTGGGGCCGGGTGGGCTTGGCGGCGGAGGCCTGGGCGGGTTGACCCAGATCATCGAGCTGGACGGCCTGCTCAGCGACGCGGGCCTGCTCAATCTGACGGGCCTGCTGGACAATGGCGTGCTGTCGCTGGGTGGGCTTCTGGGCGAAGTGCTCAAGCTCTTGAGCCCGACCGGAACGATCGACCCGGATGATCCGATCGACCCGGATGGCGAGGTCGACCCCGATGCCTTCGAGCATCAGCTGATCGGCACCAGCGGCCGGGATATTTTCACCATCCCGACCCAATCCACCTATGTGGATGGATTGGGCGATATCGACATCGCCAATTTTGCCCGCAGCGCCGAAGGCATGGGCTTTGCTGTGGGGCGCAACGGCGTGGTGTTTGCCGATGGGGAGACCGTGTTCTTCATGCGCGACGTGGAGCGCGTGAGCTTTCTTGAAGGCACGCTGCTGCTCGATACCGGCGCGGGCGAGAACGCCGGCATGGCCTATCGCATCTATCAGGCCGCGTTCAATCGCACGCCCGATGTGGATGGACTGGCCTATTGGCTGGCAACACTCGACAGCGGCGCGGCAAGCCTGTCGGCAATCGCCGACAGCTTTATCCACTCCCCCGAGTTTGTGCAGAAATACGGGACAACGGAATCGGTCTCGAATGCAGAGTTTGTGGGGCGCTTGTATCTCCACACTCTTGGACGGACGGCGGACACTGTGGGCTTTGACTATTGGGTGAACCGGCTGGACAACGATCTAACTAGAGGAGACCTCTTGGCCCAATTCACCGAGAGCCCGGAAAACCAGCAGCGCGTGGCCGCGCAAATCGACAACGGGATCTGGCTGGCCTGAGGCGTTCCGGCCTTCCAGGCGGGCGCGTGTGAACATGGACTCATCACGGGGTGCGACCTGATCGCTCGAATTGTCACCTTGTGATGGGCGGCGGCTATCGGTATTTCATAGCTCCTGTCAGCCGCAATTCGCGAACAGAGAGCGCCCCCAGCAATGGTCCCACAGTTTCTCGTCACCCATTCTGGCGGCTTTCACGCCGATGAACTGCTTTCCAGTGTTATCCTGACGAGGCTGTTCCCCGAGGCCAAGATTGTGCGCAGCCGCTCTTCGGAGTGGATCACGCCGGCGGCAGACCGCATTATTTATGACGTGGGCGGGGCCTATGATCCTAAGGCGCGGATTTTCGATCATCACCAGCGCGGGGCACCGCTGCGGGATGACGGGCAGCCCTATAGCTCGTTCGGTCTGATCTGGAAGCATTTTGGCGCTGATTATCTGGTCGCGCAGGGCATTCCGGCAGATCGCGTCGGCGATGTGCATGCCAAGTTCGACAAGAGCTTCGTGCTGCCGGTCGATCTCGTCGACAATGGCGCTTATGACGCGACCGGGCCGCTGGCCGGGCTGACGCTGACGGCGCTGCTGGAAACGCTGAAGCCCGCCTTTGACCAGAATTCGCCCGAGGCGGAAGCGCAGGCGTTCCATAACGCGATGGGCATTGCCCGCGCCTTCGTCGAAGCCGCTATCGGCAAGCATGCGGCAAAGCTGCGGGCCGAGGCTGTGGTGATGGGTGCCATTGCGGCGGCCGGGCCGAACCGGGTGCTGGAGCTGCCCATGGGCATGCCGTTCCGGCCGGCGATCGTGAAGGCCGGGGCCGAGCACCTGCTGTTCGTGGTTCATCCGCGCGATAAGGACTGGTGCCTGACCGGTATTCGCCGGGGCGACGAGGGTTTTGAGCTACGCGCCGATCTGCCGGTAGCCTGGGCGGGGCTGACCAATGAGGCGCTGGAAGCCGCGAGCGGGGTGGCGGGCGCGAGCTTCTGCCATAATGGCCGGTTCATCGCGGCGGCCAAGACGCGCGAAGCGGCGCTGGCCATGGCCGAGATTGCCGTGCGCGAGGCGCTGGCAGAGGCGCAGTAAGCGGTTTTGAAGCGGGGGCGCTGAAGCATGTTTGGGCCGAAATTGTTTGACCTCACCGGCAGGAATGCGCTGGTGACCGGGGGCACGCGTGGGCTCGGACAGGCCATTGCACTGGCGCTGGGCAAGATGGGGGCGTCGGTCTGCGTCACCGGGCGGACCCAGGACGGGATCGATGCGGCGCTGAAGGCGCTCTCGGCCGAAGGCGTTAACGCCCGTGGGCTGGTGCTGGACGTGTGCGATGTGGCGGCGAGCCAGACGGCGCTGGCGGGGCTTGATGCAGACTGGCCTATCAATATCCTCGTCAACAATGCCGGCTTTGAAAATGTCGCGCCGTCGCTCGATGTCGATGAAGCGGTGTGGGACGCGATCGTCGACACCAATCTGAAGGGCAGTTTTTTCTGCGCGCAGGCGGTGGCGCGGGGCATGGCGGAACGGGGCCGGGGCGGGGCGATCATCAATCTCTGCTCGCTGACCTCTTATGTCGGTATACCGACCGCCGTGCCCTATGGCGCGTCGAAGAGCGGGCTCCTGGGCATGACACGGGCATTGTCAGCCGAATGGGCGGGCAAGGGCATCCGCGTCAATGCCATCGCGCCGGGCTATTTCCGCACCGACATGACCGAGGGTTTTTACGCTGACGAGGCCTGGGCCACTGGTATGCTGGCGAAAATTCCGCAGGGCAGGTTCGGTTCGATGGACGATGTGGGTGGGGCAGTGGTGTTCCTCGCCAGCGACGCCTCCGCCTATATCACCGGCCAGTGCCTGCCGATCGACGGCGGATACCTCGCCTCGATATAGTGCTAAAGGCGTAGGCGGGCCGGGAGTTTTGCAAAAACGAACGGGATGGCCCTGTCATGGTCTGGACATGGAAGGTCATCTCGTTCTTATAACGCGACAGAGCCGAGACGTGCCTGAGCGAAGAGGTGCCTGCCGATGACCAATGAGCCTCGACCTTCTGTCGCCGTTTCGGTCCGAGACGTCGATATGGTCTTCGATGGCACTCATGCGGTCAAAGGGGCTTCTTTCGACCTCTCCGAAGGGCGGTTCCTGACCATTCTGGGGCCCTCGGGGTCGGGCAAGACGACGCTGTTGCGCATGATCGCCGGCTTCCAGCGGCCGAGCGCGGGCGAGATCTATATTAACGGAACGCCGGTGAGCGCCGCGCCGCCGCACAAGCGCTCGATCGGCATGGTGTTCCAGAAGCTGGCGCTGTTCCCGCACATGACAGCGGCCGAGAACGTCGCCTTTCCGCTCAAGATGCGCCGGTTCGACGCGACGACGATTCCGGCGCGGGTGAAGCGCTATCTCGACCTCGTTCAGCTCGGTCCCTATGCGGATCGGCGGATTCATCAGTTGTCTGGTGGCCAACAGCAGCGCGTAGCCATCGCGCGGGCGCTGGTGTTCGAGCCGGATTTGTTGCTGCTCGACGAGCCGCTGGCAGCGCTGGACCGCAAGCTGCGCGAGGAAATGCAGCTCGAATTCCGCCGCATCCAGCGCGAGCTGGGCGTGACCACGATCAATGTGACCCATGATCAGCGCGAGGCGCTGGTGGTGTCGGACGATGTGATCGTGATGGACAAGGGCGTCATCCAGCAAAAGGCCGCGCCGTCCGATACATATCGAACGCCGGCCAATGCCTTTGTTGCCGGCTTTATCGGGGTGACCAATTTCCTCTCGGGCCGGGTGAGTGCTGTCGACGGCGATGTCGTGCAGTTCGAGGCTGCGGGCGGCGCACTGGCCGGACACTGGTCTGCACCGGGTGCGCCGAGTGTCGGCGGCAATGTGACGGGCGCCTTGCGGGCCGAGCAGATCCGGCTGGGCGCCAGCGAGGCCGAATTGGCCTTGTGCCAGACGGTTAGGGCTGGCGTCGTGCGGGATGCGATCTTTGAGGGCGAGCGCATTGTCTACGAGATTGCGCTGGCGAGTTCGCCTGATACGCTTCTGCGGGTTTTTGACCACGACCCGACCACACACAAGCAATTTGCCATTGGGGAGACGATGGCGATGGGGTGGAATGCACGCGACGTGCTGATCTTCCCCAATTAAGGCCGGCTGGGTTCGGCTGCATCTGGAGAGAATGGGATGACCAAGACAAAATCGATCCTCGCCCTGTCGCGACGCCGGTTTCTCGGCGGTGCGGCTGCACTGGGTGGGCTGGTAGCGACCGGCTGGACCGGCAAGGCTTTCGCGCAGGAGCCCGAAAAGCCCGCCGAAATCATCGTACGCGCCTGGGGCGGTTCGTGGGTAGCGAGCCTGCAGGCCGGCGTCTCCGATCCGTTCACCGCGGCCACCGGCATTGCCGTGCGTCACGATCTGACCGAAGACAATGAAATCCAGCCCAAGGTCTGGGCCGCCGTGGCGCAGGGCCGCGTGCCCCCGATCCACATCAACTGGGATACGACGACCAACGCCACCAAGTCGGCGCTGCGCGGCATCACCGAAGATCTCTCGGACCTGCCGAACCTGGCCAATGTGACCGAGCTGGCGAAGCCCGTCGGCATGGAAGGCTATCCGATCGTCAACACCTATGGCTATGTCTATGTGCTGGCCTATCGCCCCTCGGCCTTCCCCGAAGGCGCGCCGACCTCGCTGCAGGTGCTGCTTGATCCCAAGTTCAAGGGCCGTATCGCGCTCTACAACGACGGCATCGGCTTCCACTTCCCGGCACAGGTCGCCGGCGGCGGCAAGCTCGAGGATATCCCCGAGAACATGGACGCGGCCTGGGACTTTATCGCCAAGGTCAAGGAGCAGCAGCCGCTGCTGGGCGAAGATCCGGACTTCACCAACTGGTTCCAGAACGGCGAAATCGACCTGGCTGTGACCATTTCGACCAATGCCCGCGAAGCCATGAAGAACGGCATCGACCTGGCATGGACCGTGCCGGAAGAAGGCTCGAAGTTCGAAACCGATGGCCTCTGGATCCCCAAGGGCCTGCCGGAGAACGAGCTCTACTGGGCCAAGCAGTACATCAACTTTGCGCTGACCCAGGAAGCCCAGCAGGTCTGGCTTGATGGTCTGGGTCTGCCGGGCGTGGTGCCGGGGCTGACGCCTCCGGAAGGTCTGGCGGGTGATCCGTCCTATCCGACCGAGCCGGAAGATTTTGAACGCCTCATCCGCATCCCGACCGCGATCCAGGTCGAGCATGAGAGCGAATGGTTCGGCAAGTTCAAGTCGATCATGCAGGGGTGATTGTCGCCTGTTGGGTGAAGGGGCGGGGTCTCGACGAGAGGCTTTCACCCCTCACCCTGACCCTCTCCCCTGAGGGGAGAGGGGACGCAGGAGCCGCGGGGGCAGGGGGTGACCCAGGGCACCCCACCCCACCCCTCCCCACGAGGGGGAGGGAGAAGAATGGTGCTGGTCACGGCCAGCACCTCCATCCCACGGCTCTCGCAGGAGGGGCGCGGGAAGAGAGTGCCACGGAGTAATTCATGTCCAAAGCCGCTTATCCCCTGCGTTGGCGGGTCATGGATGGTCTGGAGGCCGTGGTGGCGGCACTGTGGCCGAAGAATTTTGCGCGGGCGCTGCCCTATGTGATGGTGCTGCCGGCGATCCTTCTGGTGATGCTGCTGGTCATCGGTCTCGTTCAGATCGGGGATTCGAGCGCGCGCACGCTGGATCGGTCTACCTTCCTGCCTTCGGATTATTACACCGGCGAGAATTACGGGCGCATTTTCACCGATGGGCTCTATTGGAGCATATTGTGGCGGAGCCTCCTCGGCTCGCTGATTGTCACGGCGGTCAGCCTCGTCTTCGCCTTTCCCTATAGCTATCTCATGGTGCGCACGCCCTCGGCGCTGCTGCGCAAATTTCTGCTGATCGCGCTGTTCCTGCCCTTCTTCATCGGGCAGGTGGTGCGGGCCTATGGCTGGCTGATCATTCTGGGCAATCAGGGGGTGGTCAACGAGATGCTGGGGCTGATCGGCATCGCGCCGATGCGGCTGCTCTATAATTACCCTGCCGTGCTGTTCGGGCTCGTGCAGTACATGATCCCCTTTGCCGTGCTGATGCTGGCGCCGGCGCTGACGGCGATCCCCGAGGAAATGGAGTCGGCGGCCAATTCGCTGGGGGCCAATTGGTGGAGCACCTTCGTGCATGTGCTGTTGCCGATGGCCAAGCCGGGCCTCGTGGGGGCAGGGCTGGTCGTGCTGACGCTGTCGCTGACCGATTTTGCCATGCCGGCCATTCTGGGCGGCGGGTCGCAGGATTTCATCGCCAATGCGATCTATGACCAGTTCTTCCGTACGTCGGACCAAGGCATGGGGGCGGCGCTGACGCTGATCCTTGTCGGGGTGGGTTCGCTTCTGGTGGGAATTGTCTTCACACTCTTTGGGGCCGGGACGCTGGCCATGGGGAGGGAGAAGAAATGATCCAGCCACTGAGCAAGTCCATCGTTATCTGGACCATGGTGATCGCGGTTCTGGTGGTGCTGTCGGCACCGACCATTGTGGTGCTGGGCGCCTCGTTCACCTCGGGCAATATCATCAAATTCCCGCCCGATGGGTTCTCGTTGCAATGGTACGCCAAGATCGCCATGGCGGCCGATCTGCGCAATGCGTTCCTCCGCTCGCTAGCGGTGGCGTCCATCTGCACGCTGATCGCCATTCCGGTGGGCACGCTGGCCGGGATCGCGCTCTCCAAATATGCGATGAAGTTCGAAAAGACGCTGCAGATCTATCTGCTGCTGCCCTTTACCGTGCCGCTGATCGGCTCGGGGATCGGGCTCATGCTGCTGTTTGGGCAGTGGGGGATGCTGGGGCAGATCTGGCCGATCGGCATCGCCTGCTGCGTGATCAATCTGCCCTTCATGATCTGGGCGGTGACGGCGAGCGCCTCGAGCCTTGATCCTGATCTGGAGCTCGCCGCCGCCAATTGCGGGGCGCCGCCGGTCGCGACCTTCTTCCTTGTGACGCTGCCGGCCGTGTTGCCGGGGGTGATCAGCGGGTCGCTGCTGATGTTCATCCTCGCGCTCAACGAGTTCCTCGTGAGCCTGCTGCTCACCGATGCGCGCACGGTGACGCTGCCGGTGCAGATCTACAATTCCATCCGCTCGATCATCACGCCGGATCTGGCTGCCATTTCGGTGGTGTTCATTGTCTGCGCGGCGCTGGTGATTGCCCTCCTCGACAAGCTGGTGGGCCTCGATATTTTCCTCAAGTCCAAGTGACGCCACGGCGTTGCCAATGCGAGTGATGTTTCATGTCTGACGTGTCCTTTTACGATTATGCCGCGCTCTCTGCCGAGGAGAAGGCCGCGCTGCTCCGTCGCTCGGAAGCCGATCTTTCGGGCGTGATCGAGAAGGTCAAACCCATCATCGAGGCGGTGCGCACCGAGGGCGATGTGGCGCTGGCGCGGTTTGCGCGGGATTTCGACCGGGCCGAGAATGTGACGCCGCACAATCTCAAGGTGACCGAGGCCGAGTTCGACGCGGCCTTCAAGCTGGTGGACCAGAAGGTTATCGACGCCATTCAGTTCGGCATCGACAATATCCGCAGCTTCCACGAGGAGCAGAAGCCCGAGACGATGTGGATGAAGGAAATCCGACCCGGCGCCTTTGCCGGGGACCGGTTTACCCCCATCCAGTCGGTGGCGCTCTATGTGCCACGCGGCAAGGGCTCGTTCCCGTCCGTGACCATGATGACCGCTGTGCCCGCCGTGGTGGCGGGCGTGCCGAACCTGGCTATCGTGACCCCGCCTGCGCCGGATGGCTCGGTGGATGCGGCAACGCTGGTGGCGGCGCGGCTGGCGGGTGTGAGCACGGTCTATAAGGTGGGTGGCGCGCAGGCGGTGGCCGCGATTGCCTATGGCACCGAAACCATTCTGCCGGCGCTGAAGATCGTTGGCCCGGGCAGCCCCTGGGTGGTGGCGGCAAAGCGCCTGCTGTCAGGCGTGATCGACACCGGTCTGCCGGCTGGCCCGTCCGAGGCGCTGATCTTTGCCGATGACACGGTCCATGGCGGGCTGGCAGCGCTCGATCTGCTGATCGAAGCCGAGCACGGGCCGGATTCCTCGGCTTATCTGGTGACGCATTCCCGCCGCGTGGCAGAAGAGGCGCTGGCCGAACTGCCGGGGCTGTGGGCGCAGATGACGCCGCAGCGGGTGGAATTTTCGCGCACCGTGCTGACCGGCAAGACGGGCGGCGTGATCCTGACTTCCTCGATTGAGGAGAGCTATGAATTCGTCAATTCCTATGCGCCCGAGCACCTCGAAATCCTCTCCAAGGAGCCGTTCGACCATCTGGGGCGGATCAGCGAGGCGTCGGAAATCCTGCTGGGCCAGCATACGCCGTGCTCGATCGGCAATTTCGGTCTTGGACCCAATGCCGTGCTGCCGACCAGCCGCTGGGCGCGCACCTATGGGCCGCTGTCGGTGACTGATTTCGTCAAGCGCAGCTCGATCGGTTATGTGACGGCCGCGGGCTTCCCGCTTCTGGCCGGACACGCCCATGAGCTGGCGCTTTATGAGGGCTTTTCGTCCCATGCGCTGGCGGTGTCGGATCTGCGCCAGAAATATGTGAAGTAGGCGATGAAAGCGGTTCGCCTACACGCCGTTCGCGATTTGCGGTTCGAGATCATCGATGCGCCCGGGGCGCCGGAGCCCGGATGGGTGCAGGTGGATGTCGAGGCCGCGGGGATCTGCGGCTCGGACCTCCATAATTTTGCTACCGGGCAGTGGATTTCGCGGGCGCCGAGCGTGGCCGGGCATGAATTTGCCGGGCGGATCGCGGCAGTGGGCGCGGGCGTCAGCGGGTTTTCCGTGGGCGATGCTGTGGCCGTGGACTCGCGCTTCTGGTGTGGCGAATGCCGGATGTGCCGGGCGGGCGAACACAATGCCTGCGAAAAACTGGGCTTTGTCGGCGAGGTCTGCGATGGCGGCTTTGCCGAGCAGGTCTTGCTGCCGGCACGGCTGGTAATGCGGCGGCCGGACGATCTCGACGGCAAGGTCGCGGCCATGGCCGAACCGCTGGCGGTGGCGCTGCACGCAATCGCCAAGCTGGCGCCAGCTGCGGGTGCGCCAGTGCTGGTGGTCGGCTGCGGGACGATTGGCGGGCTTTGCGCGCTGGCGCTGTCACGGGGGCATGATGGGCCGATCCTGCTGGCAGATAGAAACGCCGAGCGCGTGGCGGCCGTCGCGGCGGCGACGAGTGGCAAGGCTGTGGCGCTGGACGCGGCTGACATCGAGGTGGCACTGGATGGCGGGCTGCTGCGCGATGTGATCGACGCAACGGGCAGTATTGCCGCGCTCGAAGCTACAATCCCGCTGATGGGGCCGGGGTCGCGCCTGGCGCTCGTCGGGATCAGCCATGGGAAATTGGCTCTGGACCCCAATGTGCTGGTGGAGCGCGAGATTTCGCTGATCGGGTGCCACGCGTTTCGCGATGAACTGGGCGAGGCGGTGGCGATGGCGGCGGAATTGCGCGATGTGCTGCCTCAGTTTTTCAACGAAGTGATTGGGCTCGAGGAGGTTCCGGCGGCGTTCGAGCGGCTGCTGGCGGGAGAGGCCAAGGGGCTCAAGACCATCATTGCCATAAGCGAGGGCGTGGGCGCGTGACGACGATGAGCCGGACAGCAGAAATTCGCGCGGTTTCGCAGCATGACAGCGCAAAAGCGGAAGCCATGCTGGCCGATCTGCTCGCCGATCTTTTTGGCATTGCGTCCAAAAATGTGAAGATCAACTACGACCAGTATAGCCTCAATTCGCTCAACGGTTTTTTCGAGACCGAGGACGGCGAATTCTTCTTCAAATTCCATCAGGAGGAAGGCGAAGAGGCGATGAGCGGGGAATATTACCGGGCCGATATTCTGGCGCGGGCGGGGCTGCCGGTGGATCAGGCGGTGCATATGTCGGTGCTGCCGGGTGAGCAGATCCTCGTCTATCGGCGGCGGCGCGATCCGCGCTTTTCCGACGTGCTGCGGGCGCTGGACCTTGCTGATGACGCTGCGGCGCGCGAGCGGGCCGTGGCGGCGGAGGCGGCGCTGTCGGCCAAGGTGGTGACTGTTTACGAGCAGTCGCTCCATCCGATCACCCCGGAAGAGGCGGCGGCCGAGCCGATCAACCGGCTGTTTTTCGAGCGGCTGATCGATCCGCCGACGGGGGAATTTCCGGGCGGGCGGCTGAAGAGCTTTTATGTCGGCCAGGATTTCACGTTTCCCGGGGTGACGCTGGGCTGGGAAGAGTTTTCCCGGGCGCGGTTTGTCGTTAATGGCGTGGCTTACCAGCGCAGTGTCGGAGACTTGTTCGCGGCGGCGCATCAGCGGCTTAATCCGCTCCGTCTGGCCGATGCGGGCGGCGTGGTGGCGCATGGCGACGCGCATAATGCCAATGTCTGGTACACCGAAGCCGATGGCGCGGCGGAACTGAGCTTTTTCGACCCGGCCTTTGCGGGCGAGAATGTGCCGACGCTGCTGGCCGAGGTGAAGACGACGTTCCACAATATCCTCGCCCATCCGCTCTGGCTCTATGACCCCGACGCCGTGGCCGAGCGTTATTCGGCCGAGGCGCGCTATGCTGATGGTGTGCTGAGCGTTGAAACCAACTGGGCGCTGACGCCGGTGCGGCGGGATCTCCTGCGCCTCAAGGCGGAGGCAAGCTGGAAGCCGCTGCTGACCCTCCTCAAGGCGCGCGGGATGCTGCCAGCGGACTGGCGCGAAGTGATCCGGCTGGGGCTGTTCCTCTGTCCGACGCTGGTGATGAATTTGCGGGCCGGGGCCGCGCGGCATAATCCGGTGTCGTCGTTGATCGGGCTGGCAAATGCCGTGCGGGTTGGCAGCGAGCCCGATGGCACAGATTTCATGTCGGAATTCTTCGATGCAATGACGCCTGACTGAGCCGGCGGAAGCAAAAATCCATGGCCCGTCTCTATTTGCGTTCGGGAGCGAGTTGGTGGCGCGGTTCTGCTTTGCTCTTGATTTCGGAACGCGTTGATGCCATTGTATGGGCTACGTTTTCAGCCTAAGTCGGCTGCTGCTTCCGATCATTTTCGGTTCTGGCTCGCTTTGAATTGCAAACGTCTTCGGCTTCCCTGGCATGTCGCCCCGGAAGAACCGCTCGTTTGCCTGCGCTTCGAGCTAGAATAAGGAATAATCCCATGGCAGCCTACAACGGTACCGTGAAGTTCTTCAACACCACCAAGGGCTTCGGCTTCATCTCCCCCGACAACGGCGAGAAGGATGCATTCGTGCACATCTCCGCTGTTCAGCGTTCGGGCATCGATGGCCTGTACGAAGGTGACAAGGTTTCCTACGACCTGGAAAGCGGCCGTGACGGCAAGGTTTCCGCTGTCAACCTGACCCTGCTGAAGTAATTCACGCATAGAATTTTGATGCCTTCGGGCGTCGGAGCCGTCGCAGCAATGCGGCGGCTTTTTTGTTTTTGGGGGTGGGGAGGGGGCCAAGGCGGTGTCGTTGGATGTCCCGCGCGCGAGGGTGGTCTTTGGACTTGTCTTGGAAATAGATTTTCAGGCGGCGAGATGGATTGCCCGGACGAGCCGGGCAATGACGGCGGAGGGGGCGGAGTGAGGGCTTTGGCGGAGGTCCACCTGACCCTTGCTGGTCTACCCCCTCCCAACCTGCGCCAGGGCCGACGGCCCAAGCTTCGGTACCCTCCCCTTAAGGGGGAGGGTGGAGACTGGCTGAGGCGCACCCCCACCCGGCCTCCCCCTGGGAGGGGGAGGGGTTTAGGCTGTGGGTGGGAGAGCCTCGGTACCTCAAGCGTAGGCTGGTGGGGCGCGAGGCGATATTTTTGGGATGGAATGTATCGCTTTTGTGAGCGCTTCAAGCGGTCACTCTGTGACGCCAAAATCTTGCAATTGCTGGCGTGATGGATAGGGGTGGGGGATGGTTCGATTTCTGCACAGTTCTGATCTTCACCTGGGAAAACGCTTCGGGAATTATTCCGAGGATTTGCGCGGGCGGCTGCGGGAGGCGCGGCACGGGGTGCTGGGGCGGCTCGCCGAGGCGGCGCGGCGGGAGGGGGCGACAGCGATCCTGCTGGCGGGCGACAGTTTTGATACCGAAACCCCCGCAGAAGCCGTGTTGCGCCAGGCACTGGCCGAAATGGGTCGGCATGGCGATCTCAGTTGGATTGTCCTTCCGGGGAACCACGACAGCCTGCAGGCCGACCAGCTGTGGGACGGCGTGCGCGGCGCTGCGCCGGCCAATGTGACACTGGCACTGGCCAATGCGCCGATTGCGCTGGGCGCAGAGGCGGTGGTGTTGCCTTCGCCCTGCACGACGCGGCGGCCAGGGCGCGACCTCACCGATTGGATGGATGGGGCGGCCTCGAGCGAGGGCGTGCTGCGCATCGGGCTGGCACATGGACCGATCCAGACATTTTCCGAAGATGGCGTGGCCGGCGACGTGATCGCGCCCGATCGGGCGAAGCGGGCGGGGCTCGATTATCTGGCGCTGGGGGACTGGCATGGGCAGATCGCGGTCAATGAGCGGACCTATTATAGCGGATCGCCCGAGCCGGATCGGTTCAAACACGAGCGGCCGGGGCAGGCGCTGCTGGTGAGCCTGGCCGGTCCCGGCGCGGTGCCGGAGGTGCGGGGACTGGATGTCGGGCAGTTCTCCTGGCGCACGCTGACGCTTGACCTTCTGGCGGGAGAAGACGGCGTGGCGGTGCTGCAGGGGCTGTTGCCGGGAGAGGCGCGGCGCGAGGCGCTTTTGCGGATCGTGCTGCGGGGACGCACGGGGCTCGCGGCGCGCAGCCAGCTCATCGCGGCGATCAAGGCCGTGGCGCCGGAGTTCGCGCATCTTGAAATAGACGATGGGGAACTGGTGACCCAGAGCGAAGTGGGCGACCTTGATCGGATCGATCATGCCGGGGCCCTCAGGGTTGCGGCTGATGGCCTGCTTGAGGAGAGCAGTGACGCGTCGCGGTCCGAAGAGGAGCGGGATATCGCGGCGGCGGCGCTGGTGCGGCTGTTTTCCTATTGCGAAGAGGTTGGGCCATGAAGCTCACGGCACTGCGGCTGCACAATGTGCGCCGCTTCGGCGGGCGGGGTGTGGCCATTGAAGGTATTGGCGCGGGAGTCAATGTGCTCTCGGCGGCCAATGAACATGGCAAGTCGACGGCGTTCGAGGCGCTCCACGCACTTTTCTTCCAGCCGCACAGCGGGACCGGCAAGGCGGTACAATCGCTGCGGCCCTATAGCGGCGGCAATCCGCTGGTTGAAGCCGATATCGTCAGTGGCGAGGGCCGGTTTCGGCTGACCAAGCAGTTTTATGGCGGCAAACGCGCCAGTGTGACCGATCTCGGCACCGGACGATTGATCGCTCAGGCCGACGAGGCGGAAGCCTTTATTGCGGAGCTGACGCGGGGTGGGGTCGGGGGACCGGCAGGCCTCTTGTGGGTGCGGCAGGGGCTGACCGGTATCGAGCAGCGGAGCAAGGGCGAGGAAGAGGGCGAGCGGCGGGTGCGCGAGACGCTGCTCACCTCGGTGCAGGGCGAAGTGGAAGCGCTGACCGGCGGGCGGCGGATGGCCAAGATATTGGCGGCCTGCGAGGCGGAGCTGGCGCCGCTGGTGACGGCGACGGGGCGGCCGAAGGCGGGCGGGCGGTTTGCCATTGCGCTTGAAGAGCTTGAGCGGCTGACGGCGGAAGAGGCGCGGCTGGCGGTGGAAATGATGGCCTTGCGCGATGCGCTCGAGCGCCGTCGAGCCACGCGGCAGCGGTTGGCCGAAGTGGACAATGCCGAAGAAAAGGCGCGGCGTCGCAGCGATACACTGGCAGCCGAAGCGGCTTATGAGGCGGCGCGGCGGCATGGTGCGGCGCTGAAGACGGCCGAAGCGGAAGCGGATCTGGCGCGGCATCGATACGAGGAGGCGCAAAAGGCGCTGGCCGAGTTTGAGGCGGCGCTGAATCGTGCGGCAGACCTGGCGGGACGGCGCCAGCAGGCGCTGGAGCGGCGGGATGCAGCATTGGCGCGGCGCGACGCTGCGCGCGCCGATAATGAGGCGGCGCAGGCTGCCATGGACGCGGCCCATGCCGAAGAGCAGGAGCAGCGTGCGCTGCTGGGCCGGCTGGACGCGGCGATCAAGGCGCGCGACGCCGCCGAGCATGTTTCGCGCCTGCGCCAGCAGCTGGAAAAGGCAGAGTCGCAGCGGGCGCTGGTGGAGGCCGAAGAGGCGGCTTTCGCGGCGCTCGATATTGCCGCGCCGAAAGTGCGGCAGCTCGAGCAACTCGATCTTGACCTGCGGCACCGGAGAGCGTCGCGCGAAGCGACATTGCCCAGCTTCAGGATCGACTATGTCGCGGGCGCCGAGGGGCGCATCCGGCAGGGCGGTGCTGGGGTCGAGGGCAATAAGGCGCACGGCTTTGCTGCAAGTACGCAACTTGAAATCGAGGGTGTCGGTACGCTGACGCTGGGGGCAGGGGCCGAGCGCGACGATGGCGGGCTCGCAGCGCTTGAGGAACAGCACGCGCGCCTGCTCGCGGCACTGGGCGTGGACAGTCTGGCCGCAGCGCAGACACGGCTTGCCGCGGCGCAGGAAAAGGCCGCAGCGGTAAAGTTGGCGCGGCAGCGGTTTGCCGATCTGGCGCCCGAAGGGCTGGGGCCATTGCAGGGCGAGATTGCCCGGCTGGCGGCTGCGCAGGGCGATGCGCTGGAGATCAAGGGCGATCCGCAGGCGGCACGGGAGGCGGTGGCCCTGGCGGCAGCGCGGGTGGCGGCAACGCGAAATGCAGCCCGCGAGCTGGCACCGCGCATCGAGCAAGCCGGCAATGGCGTGGTCGAGGCCGAGACAGCGCTCGCAGCCATCGACGGTGAGTGGGCGGCGCTGGAGGGGGTCCTGGGGCCGGTCGACCTGCGCGCAGAGCGGCTTGAGGGTCTGCAGAATCGGGAGGCGAATGCTCGCGCTGCGCTGGAGCTGGCAGCCGCGCAGGTCGAAAATCTGCGGCCGCTGGCGCAGGATGTTTCCGCCGCCGAGGCGAGTCTGAGCCGGGTGCGGTCGATCGAGACGGCTGCCAATCAGGAAATGGCCCAGCTCAATGTGGCGCTGGCCGATCTCAACGGGCAGATCTCCACCCGCTCAAGCGATGCGGTGGAGGAAAATCTGCAGGAAGTGCGCGAGCAGCTGGAGGCGGCGCGTGCCAGCGTGGCGCGGTTCCGCACCGAGGTCGCGGTGCTCGAGCGGTTGCGCAAGGAACTGGTCTCCGCCCGTTCGGCTGCGCGGGACCTTTATCTCAAGCCGGTGGTGAGCGAGCTTTTGCCCATGCTGGGCCTGCTGTTCGACGATATCGACATTGTCTTTGACGAGGACACGCTGTTGCCCCAGACGGTGCGGCGCAATGGGCTCGACGAGGATGTGGATCGGCTCAGCGGCGGGATGCGCGAGCAATTGTCCATCCTGACGCGGCTGGCCTTTGCGCGGCTTCTGGCGCGGGACGGGCGGGCGGCGCCGGTGATCCTTGATGATGCACTGGTCTATTCGGATGACGACCGGATCGAGCGGATGTTCGATGCGCTGCACCGGCAGGCGCGGGATCAGCAGATCCTGGTGTTTTCCTGCCGCCAGCGGGCGTTTGCGCGGCTGGGTGGCAATGTGCTGCAGATGGTGGACTGGACGCCGGGGGCTTAGGCCCGGCGTCCAGCGCATATGATGCTAGGCGGCGCGGCTGAAACGCGTCGTCGGGCGCTTGCTCGAGCCGAAGAGTTCGATCAGGCCTTCGAGTTCGTGGGCCTGGCCATTGGTCTGCTCGATGGCGGCGTTGGTTTCTTCAACGAGAGCCGCGTTGTGGTGGGTCATCTCGTCCATTTCGAGCACCGCAGCCGAGGCATCCTCGATGGATTCGGCCTGCGCGCGGCTAGAGCGGGAAATTTCCGCAAGCATTTCGCTGTTTTCGCGCACGAGATCGAGCATGGAGGCGAGACGGTCTGCGGCTTCCTGCACGAGGGCGGAGCCAGAGGTGACTTCGCGGGCGCTCTTGTCGATGAGGCCCTTGATGTCTTCAGCGGCCGAGGCGGAGGACTGGGCGAGGCGCCGGACTTCGACGGCCACCACGGCAAAACCCTTGCCCGCGTCGCCGGCCCGGGCGGCTTCGACCGACGCATTGAGCGCCAGCAGATTGGTCTGGAAGGAGATGTCATCCATCATGGTGACGATCTTGGAGATCATCGCCGAGGAGGAGGAGATCTGTTCCATGGCGCGGGTGGCGTTGACCATGACCTCGCGCCCGTCTTCGGCGACGAGACGCGCCGCCTGAGCCTTTTCACTGGCGCTCTGGGCGCGCGAAGCGGTGTCGGTGACGGTGCTGGCGAGGCTGCTCATGGTCGCGCTGGTGCGCTCGATGGTCGAGGCCTGCCGCGTGGTGCGATCTGCCAGATCATTGATACCGGCAAGGATTTCGCCGGTGGCGGTGCGCAGCGAGCGCGAGGTGTCGCGCAGCTGGTCGACGACCGAGGCGAGCTTGTCGCCGACGGCATTGGTGTCGTCCTTGAGCTGGAGGAAAGCGCCCTGATACTGGCCCTCGACGCGGTGGTCGAGATCGGCATTGGCGAGGGCCGAGAGCACCTTGCCGGTTTCGCCGATGCCGCGATCGACGGTTTCGACGAAGAGATTGATGCTGTGGGCGAGGGCGTTGAGCTCGGGATCGGGGAAGCGCGGCGCAACGCGGCGGGAGAAATCGCCGGCCACAGCCGCATCCACGACGGCGCCAAACGACTGCTGAAGTTCGGCCATGAGCGCCGGGCGATCGGCCAGACGCTCGACAGCGGTATTGATGGTGCCGGCGCTCTTGAGGTGGGCGCCGCGCAGCCCCTCGGGGCGGATCTTGCGATAGAACCGGCCTTCGCTGGCGGCGGTCATGGCAAGGGCGGCCTCGCGGACAAAGGCGTCGTTGATGTCGATGACGCTGTTGACGGCGTGGCCCGCGACCAGGGTTTCGCCCGAAGCGCGGGTGAGGTCGATGCGGCTTTCAAAATTGCCGCCGACAATATTGGCGCTGACGCCGCGCAGCTGGCCGAGAAAGGCGCGCAGGTTCCTCAGGCCGACCAGCACAAAGGCGGCCAGCAGCAGCTGCACGCCCGAAATGGCCAGCAGCACAGGAACAGGGAACCCCAGCACGACGCCGGCGGCGGCAATGATCGAGCTCGCAGCCAAAATGAAGCCGCAGGCAAAAGTCCTAGAGGGAGAAAACAAAGCGGTCATAATCCATGCCGATGTTCTGGAGTGTGCTGTTGAGCCGTGCATAACCGGCGTGCATGCCCTGTTTGGCGTTCTTGACGCTCTGTTCTTCTGCCAGCAATTCGGCATAGAGCGTCGAAATCCGGGCGACTGCGGCTGGATCTGGCTTGCGACGATTGGAATGATAGCCGCACAGCTTGCCGGAAGGGTCATAGCTGGGCGTCACATGGGCGAGGACCCAGTAGTGATTGTTGGATTTGCTGCGGTTGACCACATAGGCGAAGATTTCCTCGCCGGACTGGATCTTCTCCCACAGGAGCTGGAAGACGCTGCGGGGCATGGCCCGGCTGCGGATCACCGAATGGGGCCTGCCAATTGTTTCCGCCAGGGTGAGCTCGGCCATCCTCAGAAACGTATCATTGGCGTAGGTGATGTGACCTTTGAGATCGGTCTTGCTGACAATGAGGTCGTCCGCCCCCATAACGCGTTCCTTGCCCTCCACCGGTAACACTAAACTTCTCCCACCCCGAAAAAATTTGCCTAAATGCAACGGAGGGAAGCTACGAAATGGGCTCTAAGAAGTGATTAATCATTAGGCAATTTCGGGGCAGTATGTAGCACGTCCGCGCAGGGTATTCGCGGTGTGCTGGTCGGGCCGAAGTCTTGGCGCTATGATCGGGCAGGGTGTTGCGTGAGGGGGCTATGCGCGCGTCTCTATTTCTAGTTTTCGTATTGGCGCTTTGCCTTGCGGCCTGTCGGGAACCGGAGGCGCGCGTCATCGAAGGCGGGCCGACGATGAGCGAGGCCCTTGGCGCGGTGCTCAGCAATGGGCGGATTGTGTCGCGCAATGTATCGGACGCCGATCTGAGCAATGTCCGACTTGAGGCGAGCCGTTGCGTGCACATGCCCAGGGGCGAGATCAGTTGTCAGGTGCGGCTGTATTCGCTGGGACGGGGGTGGTCTGCGCCGACGCCGGGCCGATTTGTCCCGGGCCACAGCGGCTGGAGCTTTGTGTTCTAGTCGAGACGACCCGTCAGCTGCCGGGCACGCTAAAGGCCGCGCGGGCCTTGTTCACCGCCTCGCGGGTGACGCAGCCCTCGGCGTGATCATTGACCAGCCCCATGGCCTGCATGAAGGCAAAGACAGTCGTTGGTCCGACGAATTTCCATCCCCGCTTCTTGAGGTCCTTTGAGAGGGCAATGGAGGCAGGGGAGGTGCTGGCGGTCTGTGGCGCGCTCTCGAGCGGCGCCTCGTATCGCCAGACATAGGCGGCAAGCGAGCCCTCGCTGGCGATAAGCTCCTCTGCGCGCTGGGCATTGTTGATGACTGCTTCGATCTTGCCGCGGTGGCGGACAATGCCCGCGTCGGCAAGGAGGCGATCAACATCGGCCGGGCCAAAGCGGGCGACCTTGGCGATGTCGAATCCGGCGAAACCGGCGCGAAACGCCTCGCGCTTGTTCAGAATGGTGCGCCAGCTGAGGCCGGACTGAAAGGCTTCGAGGCTGAGCTTTTCAAAGAGTTTCTGGTCGCTGGCGACGGGAAAACCCATTCGCTGTCATGATAGGGCAAAAATTCCGGCGCGCCGCCGCACCATTGGCACCGCAGCGCGGCATCGGGCCCTAGGAAGAGGCTCATCAGGGTGTCCCTCAGGAATCGGATTGTCTGTTGCCGATGATGCGGCAAAGCAGCGGATGCGAATAGTGGGGCAGGCGGCGCAGCTCATGGGAACTGGCCGGCTGGGCGCGTCGCGCGGTGGCCCTGGAGAGGCTGGTGTGGTGGTGAGCGGGGATCGATGTCATTCTGCGCAAAACTTCGCACAGGCAATTGCCAGCCCGGACGCGTTTGGATAGGTTGCGCCCATTCAGCCGGGGTAAACGCCCCGCGCCCACGGATGCACCCGTAGCTCAGCTGGATAGAGCGCTGCCCTCCGAAGGCAGAG